>Ga0209400_1001964_pt1 | contig 15943 bp, 27 predicted proteins | sample M_130807_EF_Meta_FD_187313 | JGI IMG/M metagenome (GOLD analysis project Ga0209400, IMG submission 187313) | Freshwater microbial communities from Lake Montjoie, Canada to study carbon cycling - M_130807_EF_MetaG (SPAdes) (version 2) | ecosystem: Environmental > Aquatic > Freshwater > Lake... | reverse complement strand
GCCAATTATGAAATTCAATTTTAACGTGACAGGTACAATGGAAATACCTGACGACGCAATCAAGCATTATGATGTTGCTGGTAAATTATATGCATTAGAGTTTAACGACATTATGTATATGCTCCAGGTATGTATTGTAGCTGAACAAGGTGCTGGTGGATTTGATATTCTTCACCAATACGAAGATATGGAAAATCATAGCATAACTAATGTTCGCTATGATGATGCAGAATTTTGTGAAGGTTAATGTAGCAAAACAACTAGTTAGAGACACCAGATCTCTAACTAGTTGGGAAACTATTACTTTAAATTTTTATTATCTGCAGCATAAAAATTTCCATATATATAAAAGATATATCTCAAAAAATTATTGGCAATTTATCGTGACAGATGATATAACAAGATGTACATTTAAGATGTATGAGAAAGAAGCCAAAAATGCCGAACTGGGTAATGAATGAACTCACCTGTATTTTTCAAACACAGGAAGAGTACAATGTTTTTAAAGAAAAAATCAATCTCGAAGGATTGTTTAATTCCTTCATCCCTATGCCTGAAATATTGGACGGTACTCAATCCCCTAATATTAATGTAGAAAAGTTGATTCTTGAATACAATCAAGAAACCAATTCTACATCAATGGGTCTAACAGAAATTATTAATAGCAATCACCCTATATTTTCTGATTTAGCCAAGAATGCATTAAAGAACCAACAAGCATTCATTGAAACAGGTTATCACGATTGGTATACTTGGAACATTGATAATTGGGGTGTTAAGTGGGATGCCGTAAGACCAACTGCTAAGTATGACCTTCTTTCAATAACGCTTAGTTTTGACTCTCCTTGGGATACACCTGAGCACTTTGTTAGAGAACTATCTAAACTGTATCCTAATGCTACTTTCGAGATGGTTTCTGGCTCCATTGAAAACGATACCCATTACGAGTTTACCTGTGAAGATGGTAAATTCGAGGAAACCTGCTCTTATGAAACATTTAAGCAAGCAGTAGTAGATGGTAAATGGGGCGGATGGGATGAATGGTCTGATATGTTTGAGGAAAGCATATAATGACACTCAGAGAACTAATTTTAAAACTTCAAGAATTAGATAAAAAATATGAACAGTATAGCCAAGATACTGAAGTGGTGTTGGCTATACATTCTAAAAATGAATTTAACCCAGAAGTAAATTTAGATTATATTGATGAAGTATTACATCCCGCTTTAGATACATTTTCAGGATATCTCTGCAGAATTGTTCTATGTGGTGAATTCGAGCAAGAAGACTAAATTCGAGGGGGAGATTTTTCGAGTCTCCCCTTTTCTTTTATGTTAGAGATGATATAATACAAGTATGGAAAACTTGAAATGGATTCGAGCAATGAGTGACCGTTTGAGAGATGAACTTTCGAGCGAGTATGATGATGAAACAAAAGATTTAATTATTCGAGCTTTTATGAGAGGGTTGTATCAAGACCCATCCATTGTAGAAGAATTAAAATCGAGCTCCCTAATTGAATCAGATTATTTCGAGGATGCAGAGTAATGAAAGAATTTAAATTTTCAATCACAGGCACTATCTTTGTTCCTGATAATGTAGAGTATGAATATGATTTTGAGAATCAAATCTACTCTTTTAAAATCAATGATAAAACATATTCTTTAATCGCTGGTTTAGAAGCAGATGATAAAGAAATAATTGTAACAGATGACAATTTCAAATCTCACGACATTAAACCCTTTGAGTATGAGGATGCCTACTTTGAAGATTGAAAAATTTATCTATATGGCTGATGGTTTATTCTTATATGAGAAAGAAAATTCTTATGTAGTAATGGACCAAAATGATAATGTTTTAAAAGAACTTAAAACATCTACCTCTTGTGCTAGATATATTTTAAAAACATTACAATCTAGACGTGCAGCAGAAAGAGAAGCAATTGAAGAGATTAATAAAAGTAAGGTCTGATATTTCCGCCAGTATTTTTCCAATCCAATTATATCAAGTGGATGATTATTTTACAGCTGAAGAAAATGGAATTGAATTATTCCGATTTAAGAGTCAACATCTTTGCTCTATTAAAGCTAAAGAATTAATCCGTAGAAGAAAAAATGAAAAGAATGCTAAGATCATTCAAGATATAAACATATTGAAAGAACAGGGAATTTTATGATAGCTCTAATTAGTATTTTTCTTTTAACCTCACTAGACCCAATCAAGAATTTTGTATCTTTAAAAACTTACATATCAGAGAATGCAAAAGCTCACTGTTATGTTTATTTTATTAATGAAGATATCCCAGACTTTCCAAGAGTTAATATAATTGAGAAAAATAAATTTGATTTCTTCGCATATCTTGATACAATAGGCATAGAACATTCTAAAGTAGGAAGTTACTATTTCTTTAACAGGAAGCCAAAATGACAAATAAAGAAAGAAAGATATTGGATAAAGAACTCCAATATCTTTGCGATTACCAAGACCGAGTTAAGGCAATCAGAGAATACACTGGAATTCATCCACATAAAACATTTCTCAATGAAGTAGAGACAATTGAAAGTCTTTATAAGTCAGTGCTAGAGAACCGTAAACAATGCAAGTCAACTTACTTCTCTGTTGGAACTGCTGGTTGGTTTGTTGTTTACCTAAGAGACAAGAAGAAATATAAAGAGGGTGAAGAATTTAGTATTAAAATCTATCACACTTTTGTCTGGTCTGATAATCTTGATTAAACCTAATATCCCAAAGAATTTTCTTTGGGATATTTTTTAGTAATATCTTTGATATTACTCATTTAAAAAACAAAAAATATATTTTGCACTTTTATGGCAATATGATATAATACGTTATGTCCGAAGAGAATACCCCAACCTTAATACTTGATAATGACGTGCCTAAGGGAGAAAAGAAATTTACTTACTTCATTACAGAACGTCACGGTTATGTTCAAACTACATTGCCCTATCTGCGTAAACTAAAGATTTCAAAACTAATTAGTAAGTTTTCCCGTAGAGACCGCAATAAAGTATTCATTGAAGAAGACGGTGATTTGAGACTATTCTTAAAGCGACATAGAGTAGACGGCATCAATGTTATATTAGAAGAAGATTTCTCATTACCACAATATCGTTTTGATAATATGATAAATCACGACGATTACTCTTGGACTGGCGAACAATTTGATGGATTCAAAAGCGATTGGACATTATCCTTCCAATGCATCTTCTCAAAAACAGACAGCATCAAACACGTTAGAGATGGTATCTTTGAGACTAAAGATGGCAAACAAATCAAGATATATCCTACAGTGTATGTTGACGGAAAACCACTCAAGGCACATCAGGCAAAGAAACTAGGCTTTGAGCCCATCGCTATTGATACGAAAGACTTGGAAGAATACAATGACTGAAACACAAACTATCCGGGAATATATTGAAACACTTGATGGAGCAATTACATACGATGGTTGTGATTCAGCTCTCGTCGGTACTGCTAAAGTAATTAGAGAAGAACAATGGGTGGAAATTGCAATCTACTCATATGAAAGACTTGTTGAACATTTTAAAAACGAATATCTCTCTGACTCTGAAAATCCAATCTCTGAAGACGAAGCAGAAGAAGACGCTTTCGAATGGGTAGATTTTAATATTGCAGGTGGATATCTTGGAATTAGAACTCCTATGATAATCTCCACCGAATAATGTAAAAAAAATATATGGACATTTTCTTTCACGTATATTTAAAATCTGGATATTCTCGTATCCTTATTGATAAATTTAAAAAGTTCAAATCTTCTGGCCTCTATGATAGTGCTAATAAGATTTATCTTACATTATATGGAGACATTGAATTTAACTCTGAATTCTTAAATGAATTAAAAGATATGTATTCAAAAATAGAATACGGAATTGTCTCTAATGCTGTTTTTAATAATGAACCTGATACTCTCAACTTAATGTTAAAAAAAGCAAATGAATATGAATCTAATACTCCTATGCTCTATCTGCACACTAAAGGTTTATCTTACACAAACCCTGATGTAAAAAAGAATGTAGAGGCCTGGGTTAGATATTTAGATTTATATGTAATTAATAAATGGAAAGAATGCGTAGAGTCTTTAAAAGATAATGATTCAGCTGGCGGATTTTACGTGGAAGAACCAAAACACTTTCAAGGAAATTTCTGGTGGGCTAATTCAGATTACATAAAGAATCTTCCAAAACTTACACCAGATAATATTGAAAATTATAATAGGGGAGAATTTTGGATTCTTTCACAGACAGATAAAGTATATCCGCTATCAGGTGTTACTCCCGTCAATATGTATCAAAACTATTATTGCAAAGTAGAAGACTTTCCAGATGGATGGTAAATTTAAAATATAAGAACTTTCTTAAGCCGGGGATTTCCCCGGCTTTTAAAATTTGTCAAGTTTTTTATTTTCTTGACAAAAACAAGCTTTTGTGATAGTCCTGGCATTCAAAAATATATTTAAAATACTTGTGGCAACTAGTATACACAGATGGTAATATTCAGTATCACATTGTTTGATAAGGAAGCCAACCCGTTATGTCGAATACACCTAAATCGTTCCTTGAACTGGACGATGCACCAGTCAAGGTCACACCAAACACCTCTGTTTTCACCAATGCCCAGTCCCTTCAACCCCGTGAAGGTGCTGTAGCCAAGCAAGATGCTAGTGGTAATTGGGTGAATGCCATTGGGCTTCAGTCCTCTGCATCACACCGTCACGTTGCCAAGCAATGGCAGGCTAAATGTACACCGCTTGCCGATTTCATCGAAACAGTTAAGTCACAATCGACCAACAAGGTAGATGTAATCAAGCCAGAATCAGAAATTCGCCTCAAGGATGTTGAAACCTTGATTGACGGTACACCTCTTACCGATTCAGGTATCAATTCCTTGCGTATGTTCACAGACATTCCATCGTCAATGGTTAACTTTCTCAAGGAAAGGGAATACAACGATGACTTGGTCAAGTTTGTCAATGCAGACTTAGACCGCCGTGAAACTGACTGGAATAACAAGGGTAAGGAAAAGCGTTCCTTTAATGTCCGCATCCGTCACGATGATGATGGTAACGATGTTATCCGGGCTATTGTATCAGAACGATACGGCGTGATTGACAATCACGAAGCAATGGAAATGGTAGCCAATGCTCTGCCATCTTTGAATGATGCTCTTGCTTCACACCTCTTCAATGATGGTGATGATATCTATGGGAACATCCTCTTGCCAGACTATATGAAGAGTGAACCAGACTCTGACTATGGCGTGGGCATTGCATTCAAGAACAGTGAGATTCGTAATTCAACATTCAAGATTTCGCCTTTCCTCTTCAGGGCAATCTGCCTCAACGGTATGATTTGGGGACGTATGAATTCAGAAATCAACGTCAACCAACGCCATATGGGTAAGATTGACCTTGGTGACCTTCAATTGCAAGTTACCCAAGCAATTAAGGTTGCTTTGACACAAGGCAATGATATGTTGACCTTGTTAGGATATGCAAAGCAAGTCAAGGTTAAGAACCCTGTCGCTGTAATTGCTCAGTTGGCTAGGGATGAAAAGATGACCATCGAACAGGGTAAACTCTGGCACAAGGGCTACTTGGATTCCTTGCACGAACGCCACGGTGATGTTCACGAAAAGTCTGCCTTTGGTATCATCAATGGTTTGACCCGCTCTGCCCAAGATTACACCGGGGCAACCCGTGAAGAGATGGAAACCTTAGCAAGCAAGATACTTGCGCCATCCATTGATTCTTCATTGGAAGAGATTTCCAAGCGATGGGGTCTAATTGACGCTAGAGCAAACCAAATGGAAGAAAAGGTTTCACGACAATACCAGTTTGTGGGCGTTTAGCCCACAAACCTTCCAAAAAGGACGTTATAATTGCACTAAATGCTCTTATAGCGTCCTTATTTGTGCTTAAATGCAGCTAAAAAAAATAATTTGACATTCTATGATAGGTCTGGTAGACACCAGACCTAAAAAAATTTGTCAATTTTTTTATTTCAAATATAGTACTTGCACACCATATACACAGATGGTAATATTCTAGTGAGGAAACCTATTATGAAAATCGCTGAATCGACAATTCAAGTCCAGTCATCTGGCATCCAGTCCGAAGCATTCTTCACTGTCAAACAGTCTAACATTGGTCATATCTTTGGCATTCTCCGCAACCAGTTGTATAGCAACAAGCCTCTTGCCATTATTCGTGAATACTGCACAAATGCATTTGACGCACACATTGATGCAGGTATTCCAAACCGACCGATTGAGGTATCATTTCCAACAGCATTCAAGAATTCTTTGACTATCCGTGATTTTGGCAAGGGTCTGTCAGAGTCTGAAGTTTACAATATCTTTGTTTCGTATGGCGAATCAACCAAACGTGGAACAAATGAGCAGGTTGGTATGTTGGGTCTTGGTAGCAAGTCTGCATTCTGTTATGTAAACGATTTTACCATCACGTCATATCACAATGGTGTAAAGTCAGTTTACCTTGCATACATTGATGAAACCAACATCGGTAAGATTTCCAAGATATCAGAGGAAGCAACATCTGAAACTGGATTGGCAATTGATATTGTTGTTAAGACAATCGACCTGTCGCAATTCCGTGAGGTAGCAGGTTCGTTCCTTGCAGAATTCAACCCACAGCCAATAGTTAAGAATGATGACCGGGTTGTAAATTTGTTGCAACGTCAGGTCGAAAAATCTTTCGTTGTCAGTACTGAAGACTATGCTATTCACACTTGGGGATTCAATCAAAAGTCTTGTGTCAGAATGGGTAATGTTAACTATCCATTTCACATTGATGATTTGGGTTTGACGAGTGATGAATTCAAGACTGTAGAGTGCTTCCGCAATCTAAAGGTTAAGCTCTATGCCCCGATAGGTAGTGTTGTTCCATCTGCCTCCCGTGAATCTTTGGAAATGAATACAAAGACCAAACAATATATCTTTGAGGCACTGAAAGGAATTCATTCCACAGTCAAGGGTCAAATTGATGAGAGACTATCTGAATGCAAGAGTTTCTACCACTTTGCTCTTGAATTTGAAAACACTAATCAGATAAGAGATGTTTTTAATCTCATTTCAATCTATGGTGGCAAAGCATATAGAACAAATTCCAATATGCTTCTTTACAGGAAAGATTACCCTGCCATTAAGGAGATAGAAGAAATCCGAAATGATGCACGTTCGTCATTCAAAAATTCATCATCTCTGAACATAGTAGAGGGACAAACCTTATTTGCCTACTATGGCAATGTCCCTCAAAATTCGATTCGCCAGAGAATTATGAATTCTGGTTATTCAAAGTTGTCTGGATTCCTTTTGCGTTTTGCGTCAAAGGCTGATTGCGATTCAATTGTTAACCACCCAGAATGGCAGGGTGCAAATTTTGTCGATGTATCAACATTGCAATACAGCAAGGTCACAGGCAAATCTGCTGGGTCGTTTGCCACAAGCGAAGTCTACAGTTATTGTCCCCATCAAAGCACCTTGAGAAACACTTGGAAATCGACAACGCTTTCTCTCCAACAATCCGAAGGAATCTATGTTGAGATAAAGCGATTCCTCCCTGTAGCCAAACACCCTAATGGTACAAATATTAAGACAATGGAAGCATTCAAAGAATTGCTGTCCAATGCTCATACATTAGGAATCAGATGTGACAACATTTACGGTGTCAAGTATTGCGACATTGAAAAATTGGGTTCTGGATGGATTGAGATAACTGATTACATCCAGCAGTCGCTTTACAATCAAACCGATGAAGAAATTATGAAATTCAATCAGTATCTGATATCGCTTGATGTGTCTGATGAATGGCAATATGCCTTCAGAAAAAATATGGTAGACACTGACAGAGACTTAACCCGTCTAAAGGAAATCATATCAGAGTATTACAGTTCTGGTTTGTCCATTTCAAACCAAGGTGAAAGAGTTTCATTCCTTAAGAAGCAAGGTTATGGTTTGTATCTTGACATTTACAATGAATGCATAGAATTAGTAGATAAAACCCTAATTAAATACCCAATTTTGCGTAATTTGTTCGGATATTCACAAAAATCATCACATTATAGTGAATCTCCGACCGAAAAGTACTGGTATATTGTCAATGAGTACCTTAAGTCGCAAGATTATCTGAAAAGTGAGGGCTTATTGGACTAATAGGTTTCCTCAAAACAAATAGTCCAATAGGAAAAGGAGGCTTTCGAGCCTCCTTTTTTTTGATAGAATTTCGAAGGGATGGTAATTACCATCCCTAAAAAATATATGCAAGAAAATATTTTTTTCGAGCTTGCACTATTTATTTTTCGAGTTTGGCTTGCAGATGATTGTAGATATGGTAAACTGGTATATCGTTCCAGTTATAAAGGTAAAAAGAAACACTATGACCGTTACAGCCCGTATTGTAAATCCTGACCCTCAATCAGGTTTCATTACTGTAGTATTGGATGGCAAGTCCCATTCAATCAACGCAGGAAACAAATTGTTCACGAATGCTTTAGAAGCATATAAGGTAAATGACTGGGATGCATTCATCTCTTTTGTCAATCCAGAATTGCGCCTTAAGAGCCTCTATGCCAAGTATGAGGGCATTGAAGTTAAGGATGGCAACCTCTACATCTTTGATGAGCCAGTTCACTCCACTCTTGCAACCCGTGTGCTTTCGTTCCTTGAGGCAGGGTTGGATTGTGTACACCTCTTCAAGTTTATCTTGAAGTTAAACCTCAATCCATCAAAACGTGCAGTCGATGAATTGTACACCTTCCTTGAGCATCGTGCATTGCCTATCACAGATAATGGCAATTTCTGTGCTTACAAAGCAGTCCGTGAAGATTACACCGACAAGCACTCTGGCAAGTTCCTCAACACTGTAGATGCAGTTCTTGAGATGCCACGCAACAAGGTGGACGATGATAAGAATATTGGATGTTCATATGGCTTTCACGCTGGAACCATTGAATATGCAAAGCAATTTTCAGGTGGGTATGGTCACATTATGTTGGTGGAAATCAATCCATCTGACGTTGTATCCATTCCAACCGACTGTGAATTCCAGAAACTCCGCACCTGCAAGTATAAGGTAGTCGGGGAGTATGAAATCGACCTCACTGACCCATTGTATGCTTCACGCTTCCAGACTGACCAAGATGATGATGTTGATATCTGGAACGATGATGATGAAGAAGACCTCTGCTCTGGTTGCGATTCAGAATACAAATCGTGGTGCTGTGAGTGTGAACAGTGCGGAAACTGTTGCGAATGTGAGGATGAGGATGAGGAACCAAAGACTGAAATCCAATTGACTCTTCCTCTTGACAACAAGATTCAGAGTGTAGATTGGACGAAGCAAACAGTCAATCTTATCCAATTGGTAGGTCATCTGTTCTCATCTCGTCGTCCGGCTTTGGCTATGTCAATCAGACGTGAGTTTGATTTCTATGATGACCAGACCCGGATTGCCTTTGAGACACTCCTTCATCATACTACCCCAGATGATGTCAAGCGCATCTACAACGAACTGAACCCATAGTTTCGGTTTTGTCAAGAAAATCCCCCGAAGAAATTTGGGGGATATTTTTTTGTCATTTTATTAGAGGAATGGTAAAGACCATTCCTAAAAAAACTTATCAGAAATATTTTTAAACAGGATTAGAGGTAGAGAAAAAAGAAAATCCATATAGAGGAAAAACTTATGCCGTATGTTTATCAAGCTGGTGTGTTTACAAGTATTGCAATTAATTTGGGATTAGCTGATAAGCAATTTCAAGATGAATTGTTGCTTTTAGCTGGGACTGCTGCTTCATATACCAAGACAACTCGTGACTTAATTATTGATTCTTGGGATAATAGCAGCACTGACGCAAATACTGATTCTACATTAACACTTTCACAAGCTTTAAGAAGTGCTGAAATTTCTTTGCCATTTACCATTGATCCTGTATATTCTGGGACTTTAGGAGCTTTGAATTCATATTTCAATGCTGTAGTCGGAGAATCATTCAGAGATTACTTTAATTCAAAAACAACTAGTAGAACAGTAAATTTCGTACAAACTACACCAACATCAACTGGCACTGGCTTATCAAGCTTTAGAGACATATATAGAAGAACTTACAATAACGAATTGATTTACAAGCTGCACGAGAGAAATACTGCTGGAACATTTTCAGGAACATCAGGTACATATGATAATGCTGGTGCTCTTTTAGAAGTAAGAAAATACAGGGCAGCAAATAGTACTGGAACAATTAGCTTAAGTTGTGTTAGAGCAAATGATGGCGGAAGTGATGCTATTGTTTTATCATACACTGCTGGTATTCTTGTCACATACACAAATGCTGCAAACTTAACAACACTTGACAGACGATACTTATATGTTTCAGGTGTTGCTATAACTGGAATGTCTGGCTCTGGAGCCAGTTTCGAGATTTGGACTAGATAAAATATTTAGTATATTTTAAAAGGGATGGTAAATACCATCCCTTTATTTTTTTGTCAAAGAAAAATAAATGTATAGATAGTTCTTGCATCGGCTAACCCTAATGGTATAATATTAGCGTATCCTCCGGTGGTGGAACGGTATACACGACGGACTTAAAATCCGTTGGCGCAAGCCTTACGAGTTCGAATCTCGTCTGGAGGATTTGGAAAGAGGTTAGACAAAAGAGCAATCTGAGTCTTGTCGTGAAAGAAATTTTTAATGTGAAGTGGGAATTGTGCTCTGGATAACTAGTCTCCATCACAGGCAACACATAACCTCTTTCCTTTAGTTTGGGTTGGTAGCTCAGTGGAAGAGCAGTGCCCTTTTAAGGCATTGGTCGAGGGTTCGAATCCCTCCCGACCCATTTTCACTTGGTCCTTTACTCCTTTCTGCCAAGTGAAACCAATCCCCTTCTTTGCAGAGGAGGGGATTTCCTATTGCACTCTATATTACAGGTGATATAATACAGATATGGAAAACACTACTTTTGTCCCCACTTACAAAATCGAAGTTCAATTCAAATGGAAATATCCCGGACAACAAATAAAGAATGTTGTCAAGAGTGGATTTATTGAAACATCTAAAACTGATGACAGATTGATTGCTGAAGAATATATTAATTCATTTATTGGCAATTATGAGGTTGGTATTTGTGAAGTGACAGAGATGAATATTCTTTCTCTTAGGAGAGTATTTACCTATGATGAATGGGTTGAGAAATACAAACCATTAAAGAATCAATTCGAGGAAACTAGTTTCGAGGGATGTTCTTTCGATTACTCTGAAGATGACCAATGGGAATTTGTAAAGAAGCAGAATCCAGAAAACATTTGGACAATGGTTGATTCTGATGATTGTTTTGTTGTAATCTCTGGATGCCATTGGGTAAATCGAGAAAGTTATTTTGTCACTGAAAAGCCTGTCCAAAAAGAAGACTTGTCAACTGAATTCCTTGTGATAGAATAGAGTACACAGAATCCGCTCATAATTCTGTGTTCTATCCCTCTTCTCCGCTCATAGGAAGAGGGATTTTTTTGCAATTATTCTTAAGGAATGGTATTTACCATTCCTATAATTTATTGTCAAAATTATTTTTTTCTTGACAAGTTTGGTTTCTTAATGTACACTTGTATATGAAACACGTATTATATGAAGTCACAGATGATTTTGACATTATCATCAAATTGACTTTTGAAAATTACAGTTATCTCAATGCCTTTATTGAGCAACATACTAAAGAAAAAAAGTATGAGCCAAAATTTCTCGTTCTTGAAATTAATGATGAGGGCGATATTGATTTCATTAGAACATATAATGGAACCAAAGAAGTTTCCAAAAAACTTGTTGTGGACTACATAGATTAGTGATATTATAAGGGTGTTCAAGAAGACTACAGCTTTTTGAATAAACGCAGGATGTGGTGATTCTGCAAAATTGTGAGAGGGACGTTATTACTCCTTACCGTTGTATGTCCGCCACGTCTCTCTCACACTTAAATAAAATTATGAACGACATTCTTCTAAAAGTTGATTTTCCAGTAAAACCACAAACTCTTTATCTTTATAAGGGTCAATATAAGGTTATTAAGGATGAATTTTTAGAAGGGGTGAGTGTCATAAGAACTTATAAATGCTCCGAAGGTTATTTCAGTTATACTTCTATATGGCATCCAGGTTTTCAGTACCATTATGAAATAGAAACCGAAAAATGTAAATCAAGATTCTTTGGGGGCGAATGGTTTGAAATTATTGAGGGTGGGTAGCTTAATATTAAAGCAGAGGACATAAACCTTTGAAATGGGTGTAATTCCCATCCCACTCTGTTGGGGCGATTAGCTCAATGGTTAGAGCAGCAAACTCATAATTTGTTGGTTACAGGTTCGAATCCTGTATCGCCCATTGTTTGTGGTTGGTTGGTGTTTTGCATGTCCTTACTCCTCCCCTCATTGAAATATATGAGGGGATTTTTTTGACATTACTATATCCTTATGATATATTACTATTGAGGATAAGAAATGCCAAACGATACATTAAACTATTTATCAGATAAAACTGAACACGATTTATTGGTGATTCTTGAGGGCTTTAAAATGCTCTTGGCTGACGCAGAATTGTTTGATATGCTTGCTGAAAAGTTAGATTATCCTGATGAAATGCTTATTGAATTACGTGATGATGTAAGCAAGTTTATGGAAGACGTGGTATAATTTACCTATTGGAAGAGTGAGCAGAATGGTATTGCAACCGCCTTGAAAGCGGTCTCACCCTTGACGGGGTGTGCGGGTTCGAATCCTGTCTCTTCCTTATCCCATAAATAAATAAACACCATGACACTAAGCGAAGCAATAAACGAATTAAAAAATAATAAAGTTGTACGAAGAACTAATTCGAATAAGTCTTATTGCTTTGATGCTAATACTAAAAAGTTTGGCATTATGATTAAATATAATCAAATTGAAGGTGTTAAGTACGATATCAAATATTCAGAACAAGACACAATTAGTTTCTATGCTGATGATTTTTTAGCAGATGATTGGATAGTAGAATAAATGACACAAGAACAAGCACAAACTTTAAAAAACAAAGTAGAAGAGCTTAATAAACTTTATGCTCCTATTACTTTGTCTTTTGATATGTACAGAAATCCAAAAGAAGACCATGATAGTAACTGGTTTGTAACTATCGTCTATCATGTTGTTCCTGAAGAATGGATGACTTTTTCTAGTCTAGGTTTTAATTTTGAAATGGTATCAGATAAACTTACTGGATGGCAATTTGCATTAGAATCAGTGCAAGCTTATCAAGAAGAACATGGTACTCTAAAGTTTTCTCATTCTGACTTGCCTTTGGGGTAGGATAAATTAATAAAACAGAATGAGTCTCATCCCTTCCAGTTTAGTAGTGTTTTCTGGAAGGGATTTTTATTTGCATTTTATTTTCAGGCATTGAGTATACAATGCCTGATTTTATTATTAAAAATATTTGTTTTGGTGTTCCCAATACGTTGACAATGTATATATTATCCGAGTATACTATCAATGAAAGGAAGCCATACAATGAGTGTAACAGTTGATTCGGATAAGCGTAAGGTTGGCAATCCTGAATGGAATTTTGTTCTTCCATATAATGAAGCCAGACTTATTGTCAAAAAGTATAAATTCAAATCAATGAGAGAATATACTGAATGGGTAAAAGCAGAGAAGCCATATGGTTTATCTACTAATCCATATCAAGTATATACTCGTCGTGGGGAGTGGATTGGTACTGCTCACTATCTTGGTAAAATTGATTTAATTGTCCAAGAAGACCAGAACGTCCACGAAGAAAAGCCAGTAAAATTCTGGAAGATTAGTAACATAATCAAACAGATATTCGGTCTTGGTCACTAAACAATTAGGATACACAATGAAGTGTATCCTAAAATTTTTTGTCAATAAGCTCTAGGAATGGTAAGTACCATTCCTGAAATTTTTATGCAAATAAAAAATATATTCTAAAATATATAGCATAGTTTGTTGACAGTATATAGTAGTTAGGCTATACTACTAGTGTAAGAACAACATAGTTAGTTCTTAGTTGAGAGAAGCCAAATGGAAGAAATTTACCCGTACAGTTATGCAAAGTCTTATGCAATGGGTAGTAAGTTTAAGACGATTAGACAGTACTCTGATGCTGTCAAGACAGAAGGTCTCAGTTTTCACTCTGACCCTAAGCGTTACCCGGAGTATACCTCAGCCCATGAGTTCTTGGGTTATACCAAAGAAGAATACACCAAAGTCAAGTGTTCCGTAATGGTATCTAACCGAAATCAATCTGCGGTCAATGCTAAGATTAGGGCAACTTGGGCAAAGAACCGGGTATCACGTCAAGAAACGGCTGGTCAACTATCTTTGCCAAAGCCTAATCAGTTGAAGGCTTTTACACCTGAAGAGGTTGTTGACATTCTAGTAAAGTCCAATGCAAGTAGTGAATACATTGCAAACTTTATCAAGACGCACAAGGTCAACAGTGAGTATGCTGTTGCGGTTTTGATTGACTTGTTGAAGCAAAGCCTTCCATCCGCAGTCACAGTCTAACCTGACTATCTCCCCTCCAGAAGTGGAGGGGAGAATAATCTTGACAAAATACTTAAGGCATTGTACTACAATGCCTATTGACAATTGTCAAATTTTTTCATAAAATACTTATGCATGAAAATGCAAAATAAAGTTTCAAGGTAAATGAATTGAAGAAAATTCACCTCTCTAATTTCCGTAAGAAGTTTGATGACAAGTCTTACCAGGCTGTCAAGGATGCTATTGGTAAGAATGCTTTTTTAGCTAATGAAATCAATATCAATAAGATTATTGATAGTATTACAGACCCAGTCATTAAGAAGAATTTTGTCAAGTGGTCTGATGGTTATGATTTTGCAATTCTTAATTAAAAAGGTTTACTCTTAACATTTTTAGTAATAAGAAACTAGTTTGGTTCTCACGGAGTAAAAAAAGAAAAATTTCTGTTTTTACCATCCAGATGTTGATAGGTATATTGCCCTTAAGTCAATAATCTAGCAGGCCAACAAATATCCCTCTTTTCAGTAAGAGGGATATTTTTATTTGACAACTCCCAATATATGCGTTATTATATACACATAAGGAGAGCGATATGGGACTTGATAACCTTTGGAAAAAAAATGACAACGAAGACGCTATGGTAGAAGGCGATTTTTGCATCTGTGGCGGTCTATGTTCTGACAATGGAAACTCTTCATTTCGTGGTAAAGTTTATGCTCGTTTTGTAGAAGATGTCACTGGTGTTTGTTTGTATGGCGACCCAAAAACTTCCAAAATTTCAAACGAAACTGTAAAGCAGATGGCAACTGACTTGGAAGAAACTGAATGGCGAGATTCTTACATCCAAAACTATGATATTGAAGAGCAAGAGTTTAAAGACCTTGCTAGGATGTTTAGACTTCACGCTGATGCTGGTCATTACTTGGTTGCTTTTTATTAATGACTATCAATCTACGTAAAAACATAGCACGGTTTATCTACATTATTGACCAAACAACAAATGTAGAAAGCCGTGCAAAAATTCTCAAAGAACTAGACCTAACTGAAAATGAATTTCAGGAGCTGGTAGTGAATCTATTGAAATTTAGTAATTCTAATTATAGGGAATTTTATTGCTGCAATCCTGAATATCATGGATTTATTGAAACATTCAAAATTATTTCAGAAAAAACAAATACAGAGTTCTTAATCTAAGAGCATCTGCGTTGAATGTTATGTATAATATTAATAGACCTTAGTCAAATAAGGCAATAAAAACAGGCAAGACCCCTCCACTTGCCTGTTTTTTATTTAACAATTATCTTAAGGTGTGGTCTTTACCACACCTTTATAAATTTGTCAAAATATTTTTTTCAGCT
>Ga0209400_1001963_pt1 | contig 15946 bp, 28 predicted proteins | sample M_130807_EF_Meta_FD_187313 | JGI IMG/M metagenome (GOLD analysis project Ga0209400, IMG submission 187313) | Freshwater microbial communities from Lake Montjoie, Canada to study carbon cycling - M_130807_EF_MetaG (SPAdes) (version 2) | ecosystem: Environmental > Aquatic > Freshwater > Lake... | reverse complement strand
CGGTCTCCATGTTTTCCTACGTGTTTCATAAATGCCATTTTATTCTCCTTGAGTTTCGCCGGCTACAGCGTTGTTTGCTTCTTGGGCTTTCGCCTGTTCAATTACTGCTTCTAAAAACGCAGTGAGCTTGTCATACACAGTGCCCACCATACTGAGTTCTTCACCGCGGAATGCACCACGTGTGGAGGCCAAATTGATAATGTTCTTGATAGTGTCAAGATCAGAGATTGTAATTGTGTTAGTTTCCATATAGATATTTAACACCAATATCTGAAGTTGATTTATTTTCACAAACAAAAACACCCCGTTTTAGGGTGTTTCGGCTAAACTGATACAGTATTAATCTTTATACTCGGTCTCTCAGTAAGCACATGTAACCAGTTCTGACTGCGTGTGGAATTCGTTGTTGTTCACGCCGGGCCGTTTCACATGCCTGTCGAGTAGCGTAAACACCTGCCACTTCATACACCACATGTCCAGTATTGGGCAAAGTCAAAATAGCCACCAACAGTATTTCATTCATTCTTTAACTCCGAAATGTCTTTTAATCTGATAACGAATATCTTCTGGGTGTGCCATACTAAACTTAGAACCAACATCAGCACATTCCTCTACAATCAATCGGGCGAACTTGGCAATGTCAAAGTGCTCGTCGATCATGAACATCCTGTTGCCATACACTTGATTCCAAGCACCGCATTTGAGTGCAAATTGTTCTATCTGTTTGTTCATCGCTGTACCTTTTGACATTCAAATACGCCGGGAAACATTTTGTTCTCTCGAACCAACTTGTCCATGTATGCAATCATGGCGGTTTTGGTCTTTTCGCAGTCCTCTATTTCACGAAATTGACTGATGTGTTCTATGTTAAAGCCTGGAAGCCCGGCTTTGGTCACAACCAAAAATGTAAAGATTAATTGATACATTATTCAACTCCAAAATGTTCTCGAATCCATCGACCCCAAGGAATACCTCTACAGTAGATGGTTTGTTTATCAGCCTCTGCGGCACACTCACGTATGAGCAACTCAGCGAACTTTTCTGTAAAAGCATCTGGTACGTAAGTCTTACCAAAAGTTTGTCCGTCAATTGACGTAACAGCCTGTTCCATAAGTCGCCTAATTCTTTCGTTCATCGTATTGTTCCTTCTACACGCTTACCTGTTTTAATGGTCTGCATCAATTGGCGATTGCGTTCTTTTTGTTCAGCATGGGCTCGTTTTTTATCATTGCTGACCTTTAACATACGATCATAGTTGCGAGCCCATACAACACCGTGCAACCAGGTTTCCACTGATTCCAATGTGCCTACAAACAGTTCAGCATCGCGACTGTATATAGACAATGACTCTGAGTCCTTTGGAACAAGACTCACGGTACTGTGATCGCTATAAGCGGTGTTACTTTTGCTAAACTTAAAACCAAGTGCATCAATTTGCTTTTCGATGCGTCGAATTCTTTCAATTGTGTTCCAACCGCTCATTCTTCAACTCCGATGTCTAAATCTTGTGAGACCATATCAACCATGCTTGAATAACAGGCAGGACAAAAAGCCACAGGCAGGATACCAAAGTAACCTAACACACCACCTTCGTCTTCGGTAAACTCACAAGCACATACATTACACCGGTGCTCGTCACCTACATGTTCAAAGCCTTTAATCATTTTCGACCTCCACTGGTTCTCCGTGTTCATTGCATAACATAGTATAATGATGGTTAGGACCAACAAACTTATACATCAAGTGAGCTTGATCTTTGTCCCGCTTGGTAAGAACCAAGTAATGCACTTCGCCAAATTGGTTAGGTACTTCTTGAAACTTCTGTCCATGAAACACAGGCAATATCTCTCCATCACGTGTCTTTACACAGTATTTCATTTGTTAACTTCAATTTTAATCAGCGGTCCTCTTACGATCGGTCGCTGTCGAGGAAAATCAGTCCAGTTGATGTATAAGGCTAGAAACATACCGATAATCACTAACCAATCAACTATTTTTCTCATGCTGTTCGATTGCGGCTCTAAGAGCCTGTTCAATCATTTGATTCAGCGTGATGTCCTGTTCGTGTGCCCGTTTCATTAAATCAAACAGCAACTCATTGTCTAGATTTAATGGCATCTGAACACGATCATCGTAATCTTTGCCAGCCACAATGGCCTGTGCCTTTTCTAACCAATCTTCTTTGACATCAAGATCAACAAAGTTCACATCGTCCCATGCTTGACTCATGTTGACATTGAGTTGTTTGGCTTCTTTGCGATGCGCCTCAAGATACGCAGGATTGATCAAACGATAAGCACGATCACGGGTGTAATCGCACACTTCCGCCTCATACACAGTTTGTGTCTGAGTATCAAATACCACGCTGCCAGCAAAACCACCCTTGCCGTGAATGCCATTCCAGTAGCTCAATGAGTAACTGTCAGGGCCATAACAGGTCCACCCGTAATTGCTGCCTTCGGTAATGCGGTGCCCAAATGTTTCAAAAAATTCTTTTACAGTAATCATATATTTGCTTTCATCTACAGGTTCTTCCCAAAATGCACACTCGCACACATATTCTCCGGCTGAATGAGAAGCATCTCTCATAAATCCATGTGGTGCGTCTGGATGAGTTTTACAGGTCATTTAACTGTTCCATCTGCTAGGTGATCCTGTTTGATTTCCTTTACAGGGTGACCCAGGATTGTGGCAATAGAGTTCTTGTAAGCGATCCGTTTGTTGTTGTGATCGCGTATAGCAATAGCTCTACGTCCAATTTCTTGTAGACTCAACATCTGTTCTACTCCAGATTTCAACTGCCATTCCAAATCCCAAATGGCATGATGGATATCAGTCATGGCCTGAATGTCTGCATCCAGTTCGGGGCTCTGCGGCAGTTGCTGATACTTGTCTTCGTACCAATCTAACTCAACTTGGTTTGCACCCTGAGTGCGGGCGTGTTTGACTCTGGCAATGCACAGTCTATCAATCAATTCTAATACTGGTAAAAATTCCATACACTCTTTCTTAATCATATTGCACGTCTGCTATTTGACCGTCTCGGATGATATAGTAGCAATTGACACGACCATACGTGACCCAGACACAATTGTTTCCAGGTTGTATGCTGTAGTTTTCAATACCTTGTCTAATCAAATCGTGTACCACAAGCATACGATCGAAACTGTTTACTTCTTGCGACATTAGTGACTCTTTTCTTCTTCATAATAAGCAAACTGACCAAATGGTGGAACAATTGAGGTGGTGCCGTGCATGATAAACACTGTATCGCAATACTGCTCATCACCCCAACTACCACATGGATATCCGTCTGTAAACATAATATGACGCTTGGGTTCAATTTCGTTGGCTTTGAAATAGTTAAACACACAATCAAAGTCAGTGCCACCACCACCCATCACTTCATATTCAGTGATATCTTCCAAATTGTCTGAATCAAACTGTTGTGGATTATACACTTCAGTATCAAACGATACCACATGGATACGATAGTTAGGAAACTGTTCCATAATACCTGCCACTTCACCTAACACGTCTTTTAATATTGCCTCGCCCATTGAACCTGAAGCATCGATACTGATAGCAATATCAATCATAGGATCCAACTTCATACCCGGCATTACAGCATCCATGTGCCAGCCTCGACGACTGCTTCGCAACCAGGTGTAGTCACTTTTAATAGTGCTCTCCAATTGCATACGAATCAGCTCGCGCCAATTCATTTTAGGTGCAGTCATGTCCTGGATGATGCGTTTGACACCTGCGGGCAAGTTGCCAGCACCATCACTTGCGGCCGCGGCCGCTAATACTGCTTCTTTGATTTCGTCACGGATCTTTTGTTTTTCTTCTGCACTGTATTTAGGACGGCCCCCACCGTTGCCGTCTTTGTCACTGCCGTTGCCGGATCCTTCACTATCACCTTCACCATCCAAGTGCTCGTCTAGCATTTTGTCAATCAAACTGCCGATATCAATCTTCTCAGCATTCTCATACAAGATGTCATAGATCTCTTCTGAGCTCATGTCTTGATACTTGGGATCATATAAGCATGGAACCGAAGTAATAAACTCGCCAACACGGTGTTTTTTCAAGTCAGCATTGACACAGAAGTCATTGGCAATGTTGAACAGTTGCGGGTCTCTGTCGCCTCTACGTCCAAAGTGATCGTAAACACAATGCAACACTTCATGTCCAAACAAGAACTCAACCTCTTTGGGTTTGAGCATTTTAATAAAACGGGTATTGTAGTAGAAATTGCGACCGTCGGTTGCGGCAGTAGGACACCATTCGTCAGCATTGACCAGTTTCAAACGAGTAGCAAGGTTGCCAAAAAAGCTGGCACGGAGCAACAGGCCCACACGAGCAGTGATTAGAATCTCACGCACTTCGCGATCTAGTTTAGGGTCAGTTGCACCCAACAGGTTTTTAAACTTGTCGGATTCTTTTTTATTTGCTGTAGTGGCTGTGCTCATCGTGATCCTTTTATTAACTTATACTACAATTATACAACAAAGGCCTTTTCCGGTCAACCAGCAAGAATCTTGTAAATTCTGCTGGCCAATACCCGTTCTCTGCGCCATGCTTCCTGCTCCCAAGGCTGATCCCAATAATCTGCTCGAATCCTGCGCCCCAACCAATAGAATGTGGGTTTTTCGCCACGATATCGAATCTGTGCTTGACCCAGTGCAAACTGTTTCACATGCACCATTTCGTGGCACAAGGTATCAATTAATACCGCCTGGTCCAGTGCGGAATCCAACAGCATGATGATGGATGATGGATTGTCTGGATCTGGTCCAACAACACCACGCATGCCATCACGTCGGGCCAAGCCGCGATCGGTACGGATCAGTAGATTAAAACGACTGCGAGTGAGTTTGAGCTCAGGGATTAGAACTCGCACCAATGAATCAATTAGTGCCTTACGACCTTTGCTACGGCATTCAATTTGATACTGCATCTGATTCCTTAGTGGTTAAGTTTATATTATACAATAAAGGACTTTTCTGGTCAACCGCTAAAGATTCAAGTATTTTAGCACAAATTAAGATAATCAGGATTAATCATCGGCTAAATTTTAACACAAACACGGTATACTTCTTTTCATCTACGACAGCATAATCCAAATTGATATTATCGCCGTCCATGGTCAGTTTGATGCCGTAGTATTCTTTTAGATAGTCATAGAAGGTCAGGAATCCTTGGCCAACAGGCACAGCGTGAGCTAGGTCATTGTATTCATCCTTGACTCGTTGCAGTCTAAGGAAATGTGTAGTATCGCCACCTATAATGGTGTCCAATCGCGCCGCAGTGTCCTGATAGTATTCGTCTTTACTCATCGTCATCCCACCACTTGATTACTTTTGCTCGTAGTTTAACTAGGGTAAACTCATGTGGATCTACTCGACGATGCCCATGCCATGCCGGATGCACTTGATACACACCGTTGCGATTCTCCAACCATACTCTACTGCTACGAGCCACAAACTCATCGTGTGTAGCAAAACACATCTTACCATTGTCTGCAGGACTACAGTTGGCCATGCACCAATAGTGCCATTTATCCCCAAATATTGTACCATCATACTTGGGATCTATTTCGTAATAGTAATCCATTATCCCCACCTTAACATAAACATAAGATGATCCTGTTCGTCCACAAACTCAAACACACCATCGCCAATATACCACCACCCGTCTACAATCTGTGTTTCACACCAGTCCATACACGGCTTCCACCCTTGATATCGATGCCCACTGATAGGATCAGCCGATATTGTGGGCGCCATTACGCTGGCAACATATCTGTCAGTTATCTCGTTCATGCCCATCGCCCGCGGTTGTCGCCATAACACTAGCTATGTTCATCTAATCACTAGCAACCTAGCCTGTTCTAGTTCAGGAATATAATCAACTAATCGACTACCACGGGCTTTATCGAGTTGATCGTTGTATTGAAAGAATTTTGACAACACATCAAAATTACATTCGTAGTTTTTGTAACGATTTATCATTTCTGTTACTAGTGCATCGGTATTTCTGCCGCTGTTATAATAAACTTTTGTTTCTTGACAACGATACATTGATTCCAACACTTGTTCTCTAAGCGGATTGTTCCATGGTCCCAAATGCGAGCTTATTCCGCCGGCCGGTTGAACCAAACTGTTTAATCCTGAAAACTCTCGATCATAGAATTCATATATTTCGTGTATTCGTGTAGCATTATATAAACTGAATACTGTTTGAAAAGCCAAATGATGCCCTTCTTTGACAATGCGATAGCAGTTATTTCTTACAGTGTTAAAATCGCTGCCCCATCTGATGTAATCATTGATTTTGCCGTATCCATCAAAACTTATACTAAAGGTTACCCTGGAAAATTCTTTTAACAAGGCAATCAATGTGTCGCTGATTTTCATTCCATTAGTGCCAATACACAAATCAAAGTTGGTTTGTTTTTGCTCAACGCATCTGCGTAAAAATGCATAAAACTCGGGCATTACTGTAGGTTCGCCACCGGCCCAGTATATACGTTTTACTGTATCAAAGTCAATTTTATCATACGGAAAATCTTGATATTGCCATTGTTCATCAAGGGCTGGGAGTCCTAATTTTTTATTTTCTTCTTCAATCAAGTGACTATGCCTGTCATCACACATACGACACATGATGTTGCATTTGTTGCTGGGGCGAATTTCGTAAAGAGCCGGTTGCTTTATCTTTTTTAAATCTTGTTTGTGACTTAGTTTTAAGTGTATAGCCCACTCCAACGATTCAAATTGTCTAGCACTCTCACCGCCTTCTTGTTCTCGTTCGTAACAGACGTTGCATTTGTCTGGCATTTGTAGACCGGCCAGCATGTTGTTTCTGATAGGCATAAATGCCGGATCAGTTGACCAATCAACAATCGATTCAATTTTTGTTAATGGATTTGGATTTTTTTGACACATAACTGCTGACCCATAATCATTAATTAAATTAATAAAAGGATACAAGCATAGGCTCTTGTTGGTTTTTAGCAAGTTATGCCAGTACAAAATATCTGTATTACTACCGTTGTCTCGAAATACTGTATTGTATCCTTTTTCTTCCAGCTCTATCATGAGCCTAAAGGTGTTTACAAAACTTTTCCAGTGTGGGTAGGATTCTACCGTTTGATCCAACATTACAATAGAATCAAATTTTGGCGCTAAATTTAAAACAATGCTACCAGATGATACATCAGCTACGCTAGTATGATAGTAACCAAATTCGTTGGGAGAAAAATTGTCAGTGGAGATCAATCCGTAATTAACAGTTGCATCATTGGCAGCGAGTGTGCTGGTCAACTGATCTGTCAGTTCTGTTTCATTACCAATGCACAAAATTTTTTTATTAAACATAGATTATTATACTTATAGTGGATTGCCATACCGTATCTTAAACCACGATAATTCTTCATCACTACGAAGATAGATTTTAAGTAATCGCCAATTTATAGTAAATGCCCAGTGTGGATTAGTATCAGGCTGGTGTTTTTTCAAGTCTTCAGTGTAGCCGTATGTGGTACTCATCCATTTTCGGACTTCATGAAAATCCAACATCTGCACCACAGTCACAATGTATTTAAAATGATCATTTGGAATGGTATCTTCGATTGTATATTTCATTTCGGATGTATAGAAATATATTTTTGATAATACTGATTCCAGAAACTACTATTAAAATCATTAAATTTTAATCTATTATATAAATTTTGAATTTGATTTAACATAGCAGTGTGATTGTTGATTGTTGAATCTATATCTACTAATATATATGGTATCTGTGGATTTTTAAGTTCCTCTTGATCAATAAATCTCCAGTAGTCTACTTTATTGTCAATATCATTTTTTAAATCTAGCAGTTTAAAATTTGATCTAACAAGCCATTGGCTGTAGTTGGTTAATTTAATAACATTAAGATTGGGATATCGGATTATAACTTGTTTTAATTCTTCAGGAGTATGAACAATTAAACAAAAATGTCTGTCAGAATTAACAATATCAATTAATGCAGGTGTTATACTCATGGTCTGCTCATCGATCATACCCCATGCTTTGTCAACACCTAATTCATAGTTTTGCCAATTATTTAAATCATGTATTGGTGGAATAGTCTTTAAAATCTGATCGAGTTTTGTTTGATAATACGTGTTGTTGAACATTGTCTGCTGCATGTCCCAGACAGCCAATTGTGGATGCTGTGGTACACAATACTGGCTTAACCCTAAACTATTAACAATAAATTTTCCTCCCGCACCGCAAGGATAATACACAATAATACATTGAGATTGAAATTTATCTGTCATTATGAATTCTAAAAAGATTAGAGGGCGGTGCGAACACAGCCCGTGTTATTAAAACACCACCCTCTTTAAACCATCTTACTTGTCACTGGCTTGCAAGATATACTTGCCGTAGCGTTGATGGAACTCATCGAAGTTTTTCAACTTGGTTGGTTGGAACGGTAAGTTGTATGTGGTAAGTGCAATACGGGCACCCATAACAACCAACTCAGTTTCAAAGTTCTTCATCATATAAGCAAAGAAGTTATCGGCCATTTCATGAAACTGTTTATCCGATACCTTGCGCTCAATTGCACCTTTAAGCTCGTAGCACATGGAGATAACCAGACTATACATAGCCGATACTTCTTTGACATTGAGATCTTTCTCTTTGCCAGTCAAAATGTCTTCGGGTTTGGGCATACGACCTGCAATCTTGCGGTGTGCCATAAACTTCACAGCAAGGCCTTCACCTACTGTACCAGCAACCAAATTCATCAAGGTGTCGTCGTCGCTGTCCTCGTCCTCAAGCAATTCCGACACAAAGGTCCACGAGCGCGGAGTAGCGAATGCACGACTTGCACTTTTAGCATCAAAGTCGTATAAGTCTTGCTTGGCAAAGCTCAAGTAACCAACCACGTCCTTGTGGATGTTATTGTTCACTGCCCACTCTTGATAACTTGCAAAATCAACCTTCATCTCTTGGTGGATGAAACGATTTGCCAGCGGAGTTGGCATACGGTATGTAACGCCTTTGTCGCTTTCACGATTACCTGCGGCAATCATTACAACATTCTTTGGCAGTGCATATTTGCCAATGCGTCGATTTAAAATCAACTGATAAGCCGCGGCCTGAACCGAAGGTGCGGCACTATTAAGTTCGTCCAAGAACAACACCACCAGTGGATATTGTTCAGCCAGTTCTTCATCCGGCAGTTCAATCGGTGGTGCCCAATCCATCTTGCCCAAGTCTTTGTTGTAAAAAGGAATACCACGAATGTCTGTGGGCTCCATCTGACCCAGACGCAAGTCGATCATATAACCACCTAGCTCGGTAGTGATGTCGGCTACCAGTTCTGACTTGCCGATACCAGGAGGACCCCATAGGAATAAAGGTCGTTGTTTTTTAAATGCTTTGAGCAGACTCTTGCGAGCTTGCACTGATGTGACTGTTCTTGTTTCTGACATAGGGCTGTGTCCTTAGGTTACGGTTAAAATTAATTGCTATATGGCTATTGTATGTTAAACAGACTTCTGTGTCAATCTGTCAATGATTTGTTGTTGCAAAATTGCAACATCGTCACGATCCACATAAAAATCAGTGCGAGGGTCGTAATACTCTCCGGCCTTGGGATCGTAATACAAGACAGCGCCACTGGGGTAGTGGAACGGACCTTCTAGGCCCTTGCGTGGACCATATTCTTGGTTATGCTTAAAAACGGTATAGGCCATATTATACACCCATTTCGTAGAAAGACACTGTGGGATCAATGCTGAGCAATTCTTCAGCACAACGAGTCAATCGACGCATCTTGTCACGTACCATTGCAGGAGGCAGTTCACCATCACAGGTCAAGTTTTCAGGACTCATTTCGCTGTCAATGCTGTTGGCAATGGTCTGACGGTCTTTGGCATTGAGCAGGCTCAATTCGCGTTTGTTCCAAATCTTAGCCCAGGTATTCTTTTGGGCCACATAGGCTTCTAGTGTGCTGATGTTCACGTCTGCTCCTTTTTAGTTTCTATACAAGTATTGTAAACGAAATGGATTTTCTGGTCAACCGAATGCTTTTACCAGTCCTGTAAGCCCAATTGCCAGTGCTACAATGTTGACTAACAACTGTGGTTTATTTGCAACACGGATGCTCCATGCCATAAACAGGACGGTGCCTACAAAGAAGGCAAGTATGTTGTAAGGATAGGCCGCAGGACCCACGGCGTTGAGACTGTGGCCTGCTATGATAAACACCGCCCCAGTCCACTGTAAAATATCATTTGTTTTTAAGTTCATACCCATATTATAGCAAATGGGCCATTTTGGGTCAACCTACTAAATTTGTCGTTAATAATTTGCTATTTTATACCGTGGACTCAAATGTCCCCGTAATCCGTTTCTTACCGAGTTATCATTAAACCATTGTTTGCCGCACAATCTTTCCAGTTCGTAAATGCTGGACTCCCATTTTAATTTTGCCTCAAGTCCACTATCCAGAAACCATTTACTTTGTTCATTGTAGATTGCACCCGTTGGTTTTTTAACCTGCCATATGTTATGATTCCAGTCAGGAAAGATAGCACGGTTAACTTGTTTGTAATAAGACTCATCATGGAAGGCGGCAATATTGTTGACGTGTTTTATCAAATCAAGTTGATTAGTGGCTTTTAAATAATCTACAACTACATGACTCATCTTGATACTGAGCTCAGGCATGTTAGGAGTCCAATAAAAAAATTCATCATTTTCGTAAAACTCGCCCTTGATATCGTTTGTGGGCAACACGCTGGTAGTAAAAATAATATCTAAAAATGCAAAAAATATACTGTTGTCGTCACGCAACAATCTTGGCTTGTCAATACCATAGACAAATCCTACTTTTTTGCCTTTGTGTCGCATTTCACTGTGTTCTCGAAATATTTTGTGAAACTTTGAGCGCACCATGCAGGTAGGATCGAATCGAACACCTGCGGTATAAAACCAATCTCGATCATCAGCTGCTTCAATTATGTGTCGTGTCCAATCAAATATATTAATTTTAATATTACGATCGCCTACTAATTTTTTTAGCAAAGGAATACTTTGTTTGATTTCTCTAGTGTAGTATCCTGGACTTCGATCCCAACCAAGTGTATCATACATTTTTTCTTCAGCTTCAAATGGACCATACATGTAGATTTCATCTAGGTGAATATTGTTTTTAATAAAGGTGTTGAGAATATACCATGAGTCTACACCACCAGAATAAAATAGCACAAGATGATCATACGCTTCTCTGAGTTGCAGGGCTCTTTGTAAATACAATTCTTCTAGCCCAACCGGGGGATCAACCTCCCATTGGCTTTTAGCAAATACAGAATCATGATAGTCCCATTCTACCCATTTACCGCTTGTGTTGGCTTCAAAAATAGCATCAATTTTATTATGGAAAAATTTTCCATTGCAACTGTAGATGCCTTTGTTATGATAAAAATATGAGTTCATTAATATAAATTTTGTTTGGTGGAAAAGTATAAATTTTTCATGTGAGTAGAATATATTAACGCATCTTTAAATCTTTGATGTTGTTTTGATCCTGCTTCGTATAATCCACTACCTGATACTTCTATAATTAGTTTCAGTATCATGACCAGTGTTTGTTTAGCACACCCATAGGTGGTGTTGATTTGATTCCACAGTTGGTCAGATTCTAGCTTGCCAATTTGTTCTAAACAGGTATTCCAGAGTAGACCAAGTATAGATAGATTCAGATCAATCTTTGACCGGTCAAAACCACATTTAATGAAAGCCGACTGAGTGTATTGGTCTATATCGTTAAACAATGCTTGACAGAGCCCATAATGATTGGTTAAAAATCCCAAGGCTGTTTGATGTTGTAGTTGAAAACTGGTTGGATTATTATAATCAAACAGTTTGATGGCTGGATGTTTTTCAAATGTAACATGCCCGGTATAAGTATTTTCCATGCCGAGAACAGGCACTATATCAATTTGAACACGATCGGTTATTTCGACCAATACAATGACTTTTTTGTTGTTTTCAAGCACACCCAACACCACATGCGAGCTGTAGGGAATATTACTGACCCAGAGCTTTTTACCTGTTATACGACCTTGATCAAAGACAACAGTCTCGCCGGGTTTTTGAACACTATAGCTACCAGCAACGACATTGTTGATGTTGGCTAGGCCAACAGCTAATTGAGCTGCGTCACTGTGTTGCTTGATGTGTGCCAACGAAAGATCCTGTTTGGCCAACTCTAACAGCTCAAACTGATAGGCAACTGAAAATTCAAGGTTCAATCTTAACTCCGTAACTTAATTGTTTCCATTTTAACACCTGAGCACGATACCATGATTCTAAATTTTCGTTAGACAATTCAGAATCCACACATGCATCTAATTTATAAGTTTCCTTTACTGTGGCAGATTGTCCTGCTCGAACTAATATATCTCGCCACTCTTTAAATTTTGCGTCAGGTACACTGGTTGGGACTACAAGATGAAAAGGAACTCCAATGTCGGCTACAGTTCGGCCAAACCCTTGACTAGTCAAGGTAGGGAAGCCACGCACTCGGATTGAGCCACTGATGCCCAACACATTCAATCTTTTAAATTTAGGATTATCGGATCCCCACGACTCAACTTCGCCTAAGAACGCTACATGCAAGTCGGTATGGCCCGAAGCCACACTCAACAATGATTCGCTAGTGCTCTTAAATGGTATCACTGTTAGCTTTGGATATTGCGCCTGGATCTGCGAGGCAAATAGATGTGTAGTAGTGCCCATGCCACTGACGCCAATGGTCAATGGCTGATCTTTAGGAACCTCTGCCCAAGTTTTATATTTCACTGCAGCAATGGCCATTGGTGCTGTACATTGTAAATAGATTTCTTTATAGGCAGATAAGTCATAACTTTCGTTGGGGAAAAAGTTAGGCCGCACAAAAAATGCACTGGCTGTGGCCAGGATGGTGTTGGGTGTGTTTCTAACATAGTTTGCTGCCAACGAACCGCCAGCGCCGGGTTTAGTATCAAATACGAAATTATATTTGTTTTGTAATTGATTTGCTTCTTCAATAATGGTTCGACTATAATTAGCCGGTCCGTCAGCGGCAGTCCACGAATACACAATAGTCACGTTTTCTTTTGCCATGCTAGACACAGCAGACAAAGTAAAAAATACACTAGCTATAAATTTCCTCACAAGTTTACCTTTCTTTAACAAATTGTGGATTTAGCTCTCTAAGAACTTCTTGACTGGTCGAGTTATCAAAAATGTGTTCTTTGGCCCACCGAGCAAAGTTGGGCCATGGTTGTGAAGCTATATACTGATTTCTTGCACGATTAAATGCAAAAAACGCTTCGGCTATTTCTTGATCCGCAGCGGATATTTCTGGAAACTCCCAGTCAGACATATCAACTCCAGTAGCCAAACAAGTCCTAACATACATGTGATGCCAATGCCAGGGCATTCTTTCTTCAAGATCGGTTCTTTTTCCTAATATAATATCCTTGATCTGATTAATATAATCTCCTTCTTGCGCCATTTTTCGCCGAGAGTCCCAAAATGGTCCGCTGCGGCGACTAAGTCCAAATGTTAAATTTAATCTCAAATGGCGCTCTTCGCGAGTTAACGATCTTGCCTTGTTATAATATTGCTGTTTATATGGTAAGTCAAGATTAATAATTTTTAAAAGGTCTTTCAATGATTCAGAGTGCTCGCTAACCGTTGGAGCATCGTACGGATCAATCATCCATCCTGACATGCCCAATGGTACTAAATTACCCTGCCAGGGATCGGTATATTCACCAGGATTCCACTTTATTAATTTTGGTTCAACAAATCTTGTACCTTTGGTTATTTCAAGTAATCGTTGTAAAGGAACAGATGGATCGACTAAATTAGTATTAAACACATATCCATTGCCTATGCGGTGATACAACCTGACTTTGAATCTCCAACCCCAGTCTTCGCCAAAAAATTCACTGATGCCTAACATTTCTTGCTCTGGATCAGTATACTGAGAAGGAACTACCCATGCAGCATTACAATATTGATCCCCACTGTCTTGCCAACTATTGTTTTGTTGGCTATTCATCAATGCTCGGCTTAGACCAGACGCATCAATAAAAAGATCTGATGTTACCTTGGTTCCGTCTTCTAACAGCAAGTGGTCAACATCTGCACGATCGTTGGTAAGAACTACTTGCTCTACTGTGTTGGTAATCCAAGTAAATGATCCATTGTTTCGTTTTGCCACAAGAGCTTTTAAATAATCGTTTGTTTTTACAGCATCAATATTGTATGCTGTGCCCATCATAGGACTTGTCACTCGACTACCATGTTGATTAATTGGCATCACAGGATTAGATATAAAATATTCATGCTCGCTAACTTCATTGACAAAATCTTTGTAGGTTTTACCACGGCCTTGATTGATTTTCAACCAAGCCGCAATCATACCAACATCTCCGTCTTGGTGATTTCTTGGCTCGTCAAAATCGTGTGGCTCAAATTTGTTATAAAAGTTTGTTAATGAAGAAATTTTTAAATTTGGAAATTTGGCCCATTGATGAGTTTGATGATCTTGGAAGAAATCAACAGCACGAACTCCGTGTTTGTAAATTGCTCCAGTTTTGCGTAGGAAATCTGTTTCATCGGTAATGCCTGCAAGTTTGTAAAAATCATCAGCAATACCCCAGCCGGTGGTTTCGCCTACTCCGATAGTAGGATGTCGCTCGCTGTCAATAAGCAAGATCTCGCAAGATGTGTTTTGTTGTAGTGTAGCGGCAGTATACCACCCGGCAAATCCTCCGCCCACAATGACAATTTTCTTAATCATATTATATTTTAAATTGGGTAATGGCTTGTAGAAGAACTCTACTTACGGTAGGCGTTCTGTATTAATAATACAGTAAAGACATCACTATGTCAAGCGTCTTGGATAAACCGGCGTCACAATGGTGTGGCGCTGCTAATGTTATTTATATCTAACGACCGCGTCCAGCACTCTTTGTTGGAGGCTTTTTACCAGTTGGTGGCTTGGTTTTAACTTTTGTTAATTTAATCTCTGCAGTACCAACAGCATCGTTTTCCAAATGACGAATACCTTTTTTCTTATCCAGTGCAGCCTTAATCGTATCGCTTAGTTTACTCATTGTCTTTCCTTATATAGTTGGCTCCGGTCCCTGGAATCGAACCAGGCTTCATGGATTAACAGTCCACCGCCTACACCGTGTTTGCTTGACCGGAATAAAACTGGTGCCCCCTGTCCGACTCGAACAGACCACCTACTGATTACAAATCAGTTGCTCTACCGGATGAGCTAAGGGGGCGCACTACTACTTATTTGTTGCCGCCAGAGTCCATAAATATCATGTGCTTTAAAGGCGTCCACCTAATGAAAATTCAACAAGACGACACAGGATTCTACATTGAAAACGATCAAGTAATCTGTCGTCCAACTGACCCGAGTCGATTTGAACTGGATGAAACTGTAGATCTCAAATTAGACAAAAATACTGCGTTACTAATCATCAACGACTACAAAGAAACATGGACAGCGGTTTACAAACCAAAACCTGTTGCTCCACCACAGGCAAAGTCTTTTAAATTCAAACATCCATATTATTACATTGAGCACCCGGGCTGGTATATCTTGTCAACAACATTGCTTGGTATATATGCATTTAATCTAGGATTCCTAATAAGTTTAATCTGGTAGGACCTGAGGGATTCGAACCCACGACCCTGGAGGTAGAAGCTCCATGCTCTATCCTACTGAGCTAAGGTCCTACATGTCTGGCGGAGAGTGTGGGATTCGAACCCACGATAGTGTTGCCACTATGACGGTTTAGTAGACCGTTGGTTTCAGCCGCTCACCCAACTCTCCGTAATTTTACTGTCACATACATTTTGATAAA
>Ga0209400_1001960_pt1 | contig 15958 bp, 12 predicted proteins | sample M_130807_EF_Meta_FD_187313 | JGI IMG/M metagenome (GOLD analysis project Ga0209400, IMG submission 187313) | Freshwater microbial communities from Lake Montjoie, Canada to study carbon cycling - M_130807_EF_MetaG (SPAdes) (version 2) | ecosystem: Environmental > Aquatic > Freshwater > Lake... | reverse complement strand
GGTACTTGGCGGGCACCTTCGGCGGCGCCTCTTCCAGCACGCCGAGGCGCGTGAAGAGCGTCTCGCGGCGGTTCATGTTGTCGAAGTAGCGGCCGCCCCACGCGAACGTCTGGCTGCTGGGCCGGCGCTCGAGGCCGTCGAGGCAGATGTTGCGGAACGCGCGCAGCTGCTTCTCGTGCGCCTCGGGCCAGTCACCGCCGACTGCGCCCACCACGCGCACGGGCGTCAGCTGGCTGGCGGCTGCCGCGAAGTACGCGCAGCTTCCTCCGAGGACATTGGTGGCCTCGCCCGTGGGTGCGTGGAGTGAGTCGATTCCGATGGTGCCGGTGACGGTCAGGGACATTCGCGCGAGTGTACGCGCGGCCCGGGGTCAGTCGCCCGAGAGGATGTCTTCGTCTTCGGTCGGCTTGGTCCAGCCAAGACCGATGGGAACACCGAGCATCGCGCCGGCGGCGATGTCGATGGGCATGGCAACCGACCATCCCGGAAGCGTGCGCTGTGCAACGGCCAGGTCGAGCGCGCCCTGGAAGGTGAGCGCCGTCCAGAGCTGCGCGATGCCCACGGCGAGCACCGGCGCGGCCATCAACAGGATGGGCTGCGATGCGCCCACGAGCCGACGACCGAGCATGGCGGTCAGCGCGCCGCCAACGACCGCGGACCCAAGGGCCTGCCCCTTGAGCTCGGTCCGCGAGAGCGCCCACATGGCGACCACCGCAAGCAAACCGGCGGTAAGTCCGCGGAACGCGTCAGCGTTGAAGACCTCGGCGACGAACGGTCCACCGGGCGTGCGGGCAGGCATGTCGAGGAGCGGGCCGGAGACGCGGAAGACGACGGCGGACATCGCCGCCACGGCCGCCGCCCAGCCGAGCGTCTGCAGCGCGATCGGCAGCAGCTTGTCCCCGCCGAACGCGGCATCGATGATGGTGCCCGAGCGTCCCGAGATGATCGCGAGCCCGCAGCCGAGGACGAAGAGCCCAACCGCCGCGTTCACGATGCGACCCACCACGCAGGCAACCGCGCAGCAGGCCGCCGAACCGAGGACGAGCGCCATCGCGGCCATGGCCGGATGCATGGCGTCGGTGGCGGTCGGGCCGGCCACCCCGCGAGCGCTCGAAAGGAACGGCAGCACCGGGATCATCAGCCCGATGCATGCGACGATGCCCGCCGCCAGCACCGCGTAACGCGCCACCGGCTTCTCGGCGAGGCGTCGGAAGGCATCGATGGGGCTGGTGGCCGAGGCGGCTGGCATGGAGCATGTGCTACCTGCGGCGCGCGTGGCACGCAAGCGGTGCCGTATCTTTCCCGCCGATGCAACGCGACTCCCACGGGCGGCCGGACGCCGCCAACCCCCTTGTGCTCGACGGTTCGCCGCTCACCATCCACCAGGTGTCCGAGGTGGCACGCCACCGGCGGCCGGTGCGCCTGGCGGCGGAAGCCCGCACGGCGATCGCCACCGCGCGGGCGGCGCTCGAGCGCCGGATGGGTTCGGGCGAGGCCATGTACGGGATCAACACCGGGTTCGGATCGCTCTCGCGGGTGCGCGTGGCCGATGCCGACCTCGACGCGCTGCAGGTGAACCTGGTTCGGAGCCATGCGTCCGGCGTCGGCGATCCGGCCGAGCAGGAAGTGGTCCGCGGCATGATGGTGATCCTGGCTGCAAGCCTCGCGCGCGCGCACAGCGCGGTGCGGCCGGAGCTGGTGGAGCTCATTGTGTCCATGCTGAACGCCGGGGTGCATCCGGTGGTGCCCACGCGCGGCTCGGTGGGTGCTTCCGGCGACCTGGCGCCGCTTGCGCACCTGGCGCTCGGATTCCTCGGCGAAGGCGAGGCACATCTCGGCGGACAGCGGATGTCGGCGCGCGACGCTCTCGGCGCCGTGAACCTTCGGCCCGTGACGCTCCATGCGAAGGAAGGCCTCGCGCTCATCAACGGCACGCACTACATGTGCTCGATCGGCGCGCTTGCGCTCCACGATGCGGACGCCCTGCTCCGTACCGCCATGCGCGCCACCGCGCTCTCCATTGATGCGTGCCGCGCCACGGACTCGTTCCTCGATCCGCGCATCCACGCGGCGCGCAACCAGCCTGGGCAGAAGGCCGCGGCGGCAGCGATCCTGGAGCAACTGGCGGGAAGCCAGGTGCTGGAGGCCCATGCGGAGAACGACCCGCGCGTACAGGACCCGTACTCGTTCCGCTGCAGCCCGCAGGTCCTGGGCGCGGCGGTCGATTGCATCGGCTGGGCGCGCAGCGTGGTGGAGCGCGAGCTCGGCGGCGTCACGGACAACCCGCTCCTCTTCATGGCGGGAAACGAAGCGGAGATCGTCTCCGGCGGCAACTTCCACGGCATGCCGCTGGCCTTGGCGCTCGACGCGGCCAAGGTGGCATTGGTGGCGGTCGCCGGCATCTCCGAGCGACGCACGTTCTGGATCCTGGCGGCGAACGATCCGCAGAACCCGGTGCGGCCGTACCTGGCGAACGACCCGGGTGCGCAGAGCGGATACATGATCGCGCAGTATGCGGCCGCCGCATGCTGCAACGAGCTGCAGGTGCTTGCCCATCCGGCAAGCGCGCACAACGTCACCACGAGCGCCGGCATCGAGGACTACAACTCGATGGGCGCCACCAGCGCCAACCACCTGCGCGCCGCCGTGCGCCTGGCCACCGACGTGGTGGCGATCGAGGTGCTCGTCATGTGCGAGGGGCTCGAGTACCAGCGTCCGCTGCGCTCGGGACCGGGCGTCGAGGCGCTGCACGCCGCCGTCCGGCGCGAGGTCCCGCGGCTTTCGGGCGACCGTACCCCGGCGCCGGACATTGCGGCGGTGGCGCGGCTGATCGCTGCGGGCACGCTGGCCGGGGCGTGAGACCCGCGGGAGCACTCCGAAACACGGCGTTCGCGACGGTGAAGCGGCCTACAATCGTCGCTCCATGACGACGACCGCCCATCGCGTGATCCGCGCCCCCCGAGGCACCCAGCGCACCTGCAAGACCTGGGCCGCCGAGGCGGCGATGCGCATGCTCATGAACAACCTGGACCCGGAGGTGGCCGAGCGCCCCGAGGGCCTGGTGGTCTACGGCGGCCGCGGCCAGGCGGCGCGCAGCTGGGAGTGCTTCGACGCCATCGTCGAGAGCCTGCAGCGCATGGAGGCCGACGAGACGCTCCTGGTGCAGAGCGGCAAGCCGGTCGGCATCATCCGCACGCACGCCGACGCGCCGCGGGTGATGATCGCCAACAGCAACCTGGTGCCCCACTGGGCCACGCAGGAGCACTTCGACGAACTGTGCGCGCGCGGCCTGATGATGTTCGGGCAGATGACAGCAGGCAGCTGGATCTACATCGGCACGCAGGGCATCCTGCAGGGGACGTACGAGACCTTCGCCGAGTGCGCGCGCCAGCACTTCGGCGGCACGCTCAAGGGCACGCTGAACGTCACCGCCGGCTGCGGCGGAATGGGCGGCGCGCAGCCCCTGGCCATCACCATGAACGAGGGCACGGCGCTGGTGGCCGACGTCTGCCGCGAGCGGCTCCAGAAGCGCGTGCACGACCGCTACCTTGACGAGATCCACGAGGACCTGGACACGGCCATCGACCGCGCGGTGGAACTGAAGAAGCGCGGCGAGGCCATCAGCGTTGGTGTCCTGGCGAACGCGGTGGACATGCTGCAGCGCCTGGCCGACCGCAAGATCGTGCCCGAGACGCTCACCGACCAGACCAGCGCGCACGATCCGCTCGAGGGCTATTACCCGGTGGGAATGACGCGCGAGGCGGCCGACGCGCTGCGCGCCGCCGATCCGGCCAAGTACCAGGAACTCTCGATGGCCAGCATGGAGCAGCACGTGCGCCTCATGGTGCAGTTCATGCGCGCGGGCAGCAAGACCTTCGACTACGGCAACAACATCCGCCAGCGCGCCTTCGACCACGGCTTCACGGATGCGTTCGCATTCCCGGGTTTCGTGCCGGCGTACATCCGCCCGCAGTTCTGCGCGGGGCGCGGGCCGTTCCGGTGGGTGGCCCTGAGCGGCGATCCCGAGGACATCCGCGTCACCGACGAAGCGGTGCTCGAACTCTTCCCGCATGACGCGGGCCTCCATCGCTGGATCCGCATGGCGCAGCAGCGCGTGGCATTCCAGGGACTGCCCGCGCGCATCTGCTGGCTGGGCTTGGGCGAGCGGCACAAGGCCGGGCTGAAGTTCAACGAGCTCGTGGCCACCGGCAAGGTGAAGGCACCGATCGTGATCGGTCGCGACCACCTCGACTGCGGCAGCGTGGCCAGCCCGAACCGCGAGACCGAGGCCATGAAGGACGGCACCGACGCAGTGAGCGACTGGGCCATCCTCAACTTCGCGGTGAACATCGCGAGCGGCGCCAGCTGGACCAGCTTCCACCACGGCGGCGGCGTGGGCATCGGCTTCAGCCAGCACGCGGGCCAGGTGATCGTGGCCGACGGAACGCCCGAGGCTGCGCGGCGGCTCGAGCGCGTGCTGACCAACGACCCGATGATGGGGGTGTTCCGTCATGCCGACGCGGGGTATGAGCTGGCGCAGGATTGCGCGGCGCGGCTGGGCGTGAAGATTCCGATGGCGTGAGGCGGGGCGGCGTGAGGCAGGCGGGCTCGGCGAAGCTCGGCCGCGACATTTCGCTGCGCGCGGGGTCCTTGAAGTTCGACCGCGCGCTTTCGCTGCGCGCGGGATCCTTGAAGTTCGACCGCGCCCTTTCGCTGCGCGCGGGGAGCTCCCGTCCGGCCGGACGTCCTCTCTCCACCAGGTTCCGTTCGGACTCCGCGACGACGAGCTCGGCACGTGGCACGACCCGAGGTGCAGTCGGTACGTTTGCGCGTGCCTCGCCGGCGTCGAGGCCGCCGGCGCGGGACTCCCCGTGCTCGCTGCAGGGCGCTCGCTTCGCGAGGCGGCCCAGCATCACATCACGCCAACGCGAACTTCACACGTGCGAGCACCCGCAGCGAGCACGGGACCCCTGGCCCGAGGCGTCGACAAGCGCGAAGTCCGGCAGCATGATTCCTGAATACTCCCGGGTGCCGCCCGGACGAGCGCTTGTCGTTGAGGCCGAGCGCAGCCGGGTGGAGCGAGGCCGTCCGCGGGACAGGGGTCCCGCGCACAGCGGAGGGTGCGGTGGAACTTCGAACTGCCCCGCGCGCAGAGGAGTGTGAGGTCGACCGTCAAACTCGCACAGCGAAGGGCGCCGTGGAACGTCCACCGAAAATAGGGACAGGCGTTCCTGGCACCAATTTCACGCCGTCGCGCGGCGCAGGCGATCCACCACCGCACGCCACAGCCCGTCGAAGGACGGTGGCATCTCGACGAGGATCTTCGCACAGCCGAGCGTGTCCGCCGAGCGCAGCGCGTCGTAGAGCGCGCTGCCGTAGAGGCGCGCGTCCTTCGGCATGGAGATGGCGGTGTGCGGGCTCGGCACGTGGGTCGCGTCGAAGCAGAGCACGGCACACGGGCGCGGCTCGGCCGCGAGCGCCGCGCGGATGCCGTTGATGGGGACGAGCGCCGCCGGCGTGCGCGGCGCGTAGTGCCGTGCCGCGGTGCCCGGACTGGCGCCCTGCTCCGTGATGACGGGTGCGTCCACGTCGCCGAGGATCGATTGCAGCGACTCCAGCGTCACCGTGCCCGGGCGCAGGAGCACCGGGCGACGCGCCGTCAGGTCGAGGACCGTGCTTTCGAGGCCGAACTCGCTGCGTCCGCCGTCGAGGATCAGGAGATCGGCCTCGTTGGCGAAGTCCTCGGCCACGTGCCGTGCCACCGTCGGGCTGACGTGCCCGGAACGGTTGGCGCTCGGCGCGCTCACCGCGGCGCCGCCGAGTTCCTCGAGCAGGCGCCGCGCCACGGGATGGCTCGGCGACCGCACCGCGATGCTGCCTCGCCCACCGACGGCCTCCACCGGCACGCACGCGCGCCGCGGCAGCACCAGCGTCAGCGGACCGGGCCAGAGGCGCGATGCCAGCTCATCGCAGCGCGGATCCCAGCCTTCCACGATGGTCTTCGCGCCGCGCGCGTCGAGGACGTGGGCGATCAGCGGGTTGTTGGCCGGGCGCCACTTCAGGCGATAGACCTCGGCGATGGCACGCGGGTCGAGCGTCAGCGCGCCGAGTCCATAGACCGTCTCGGTCGGGAACGCCACGGCCTTGCCGGCGCGCATCGCATCGGCGGCGAGTTCGATCGAGAGGTCCGTCGGTTCAAGGATGGTCGGCATCGTTCGCGCTCCGCGGCGGCATTCACTTCGACGGTTCGACGTCCACGAGCGAGAGCTCGATCCGGTTGCGCTCGAGCGCGGTGCCCATCGCCGCATACAGGTTGGCGATGGCGATGTTGTAGTCGGCCAGCGCGGTGGCCTCGGCGAACTGTGTGGAGGCCAGGCCATCCTGGCGCAGGAACTTGAGCGCCAGGAACTCGGGGGTGAGCTGCGCAATGTTCTCTTCGTCGAGCGCGAGCGCGCGCATGTTTTCCGCGGCGGCCAGCCGCTGCGCGCGCGTCTGCGAGATGAGCCGGTACCCCGCATACGCCTCCTGCAGCGCATTGCGCACGTCGAGCACGGCGCCCTGCACCGCGGTCTTGTAGACGATGACCGCGCGCGAGCGGGCCAGGCGCGCACGTCGGTACTCGGCCTCGGCGGCGCGGTTCCCGATGGGCTGACGGAACGTGGCGGCTACCGAGTACTCGATCCAGTCGTTGTCGCCGAGGTCGTTCCAGGCGTCGCCGAAATTGCTGTTGAGGCCGTAGAGCGCGCCGGTGGTGAGGAGGTCGAGCTGCGGCAGTCGTCCGTTGTCGGCCACGTCCACGCCGATGGCACCGTCGTCGATCGAGAGGAGCGCAGCGGACACCGTGGGGTTCTGCGCGAGCGCCGTGGCCATCGAATCCGCGACGCTGCATCGGAGCGGCTGGTCGACCGGCGTGTCCACCACCACGATCGTCTCGCTGCCACCCACCGGCAGGCGCGGGTCGTTCATGGCGCGCTTCAGCTCGTTGACGGCGCGCTGGAGATCACGCTGCGAGCGAATGACCGACGCACGTCGGTCCTCCACCTTCGAGACGGCGTCCGCGTACTGCGCGAGCGAGGTGTCGTACTGGCGCCGGCGCTCGAGGAGCGTCCGCACGTCCTCGCCGACCTTGAGCAGCCACTCCGCGCTCACGAGACGCGCACGGGCAACGAAGACCTGCCAGTAGAGCGCCTCGGTCCGGGCCACGGACTCCAGGAGCGATCGTCGCAGGAGCTGGAGGGCGCGCCGGTCCTGGTTGCGTGCCAGGCGCAGGCTGGCCAGGTTCACGTCCGTGCCGAAGTTCCGCAGGAGCGGCTGACTCAGGGTCAGGTTGACCGAGTTCAGGTAGGACGGGTTCGGCGAGATCTGGTCGTTCGGGTCGGTGAACTCCTGGCGCTGCATCCGGGTGGAGACGGCCAGGTTGCCGCCGGTGGCCAACCGCTGCTCGAAGCCGGACTCCAGGTTCGCGTTCTTCTGGTCCGCCCGGGGGTTCAGGAGGAAGCTGCCGCCACCGCCGCCCGAGAGGTCCAGGGTGGGCTGCGGGATGTTGCTCCGCTCGTACCCGCCCTTGGCGAAGAGGACGGTGTCGAAGACGGCCTCGGCCTGGATGATGTCCGTCTGGGTCATCGCCTCCTCGAGGCGGGCCTGCTGGACACCCAGGTTGTTCTGGACAGTGGAGGCAATGGCCTGCTGGAGGGTCAGGAGCACCTCGCGGGGCCGCTTGCCGTCGAGGTCCGGGCCGACGTTGAGCCCCACGCCGGCGCTGGCAGCCTGGGGGCCCATGGCATCGAGCGTGGAGCGCTGGCCCTTCAGGCTCTCGAAGACGGAACTGGTCTCCGCCTCGGCCTGGAAGCCGGAGCCGGGCGCGGCGGCCGAACCGGCCTCCCGGGTGAGGGTCGCGTCGAGGCTCCGCTGCAGTTCGGCGTCCGCCTCCTCCCGGAGGGGGGTCTTGCAGCCAACCACCACGGAGGAGGCGACCAACCCGATGCAGGCAAGACGCCATCCCCGCACGGCGGGAGCGATCTTGAAAATCCTGCGTGTCCGGGAGAGAAGCATCTCGCGAAGTGTAGTGAGTCTCGTTATCCTGATGGCATGCTGCAAGGAAGCACACCCGCACGGATGCGGGGCGCCGCTGGCATGATGCTGGCATCAGCGACCCTGCTCACCCTCTCGCCTTCTGTGTACGCCGCCCCGCAAGCGGGCGCGCCTGTCGCGTCTTCCGCGACCGACGGTACCAACTCGTCCTCCTACTGGGCAGTCGTGACCGGCAACGCCGTGAACGTCCGCTCCGGTCCGAGCGCGCAGAGCGCCTATGCGTTCGGCAAGCTCAAGCAGGGAGACGTTGTCCATGTGCTCAAGGAGGAGTACGGCTGGGCTCGCGTCCAGACCCAGGGCAACGCCTTCGGTGATGTCTGCGCGTTCGTGCCGGCCGATCGCCGCGTCACGCTCTCGGCGGACCGCACCACGGCCACCATCAGCGCACGCACCGAACTCCGCGCTCCGAACGTGGAGGCCGGCAGCTCCCCCGACAAGAGCTGGAAGCAGATCGGCTTCGCCGACGCAGGCACCACGCTCACCGTCCTCGGCACGGCCGACGGCGAGAAGGAGTCCGTCTACAAGGTGAAGGTGCCGGCAACGGCAGAGGCATGGATCAACATGCAGTTCCTGCGCCGCGCGAGCGATGCGGAGACGGCAAGTGCGACCACCGCTGCGGCGACGACTGCAAGCACGCCGGCCGCGACGACCGTCGCTGCTGCGCCTGTCAATGCAGCACCTTTCAACGCAGCACCTTCTTCGCCAAGCACCACCGCGGACGCCGCCACTGCAGGCATTGTCACGCCGGTGAACCAGCCGAACGCCGGCGCACCCGCACCGACGCCGGTCACCCCGGATCTCGGTTCGGGCAGCACCGCCGTGGCCGGTGGCTCTCCCGCCATTCCGCCGCTCCTTGGACCGAAGCCCGTGAATGCGTCGACCACCACGGAGACCTCCACGGAGACCACGCCCGCCGGCTCCGTCACCGTGACGACCACCCGGTCCACGACGCGCACCACGGCGCCAACCACGACGCCAACTTGGACTTCGAGCCGCACCACGCTCGATGGCCTCGAGCGCCAGTTCAACGCAGTGCGTGCGGAGCCTGAGGCAAGCGCTGAGTATGCGGCGCTCAAGGGCGAGTACGAGAAGCTCGCTGCCGAGAGCAACGCGGCCGGAAGCGTCAAGGGCGTGGCGAACACGCGCGCGCAGCAGATCTCGTACATGCTCGAGGCCCAGACGGCCACCGAGGAGATGCGTCGCACCAAGGCAAGTCACGAAGCCAACAAGAAGGGCATCGCCGACCTGATCCTCAACATCCAGCGCCGCGCTGACTTCACGGCCATCGGCATCCTCAATGCCAGCACCGTGTACGACGGGCAGCAGCTTCCCGAGCTGTACCGCATCTGCGACCCGATGACGAGCGCCACGATCGCCTACGTCGAACCCAACGCGGACATCGCGATGGCCCCGATGATCGGCACGCTGGTGGGCGTCAAGGGCGGCAAGGACTTCGACCCCGCGCTGCGACTGTCGGTGATCAAGCCGCTCTCGATCGACATGCTCACCCAGCGCGATACGCCGCAGGTGACGAAGACCGAGGCGACGCGTCCCGTGGAGGACGCCGGCAAGTTCGTGCCGGCAACCACTGCTCCGGCAGCCCCCTCGCCGGAATCCACCCTCTGCCCGGAGGACTTCGTTCCGGCACGCGGCGCGACTCCCTGAGTCGGCCAGGACGGGCAGTTTCCAAACAGCATCCGAAGGCCCGCTCCGTGCGGGCCTTCGGTCTTTTTCCGACCTTCGGACATTTTCACCTGCAGGCCGTTTCCAAGCGCATCGGCGGCGACCCGGCGCCGCCCTATACTGCGCCGTCCCGGGGCGCTAGCTCAATTGGAAGAGCACCGCCTTTGCAAGGCGGGGGTTACCGGTTCGACCCCGGTGCGCTCCATTCACCCGGCCGGCCGCGCGCGCAACGCCGCGGCCATCGAGACCGCCGCAGTCTCGACGCGGAGGATCGTCGGACCGAGGTCCACGGTCACCGCGCCAGCAGCCAACGCGGACTCCACCTCCTGCGCGCTGAACCCGCCCTCTGGGCCGATGGCGATCGCCACGCTCGGCGCCGCGCACGATGCGATCGACACGCCGCCGGGATGCGCCAGCATCACTGCGCGGCCATCCGCGCGCGCCTGGCGCACGAAGTCCACGAGCGACGCCGCGGGCGCAAGGCGCGGAAGCCACGCCCCCCTGCTCTGCTTGCACGCCTCCAGGAGGATTCGCTCCGCGCGCGGGCGGTTGATGTCCGACGCATCCACCACCCCGTGCGCGGTGATGAGCGGCACCACCGCGGAGACGCCGAGCTGCCCGAGCATGTCGAGCGCCGTCGACCAGCGGTCGCCCTTGGGCGGCGCAATACCGGCCACCACGTCCACGCCGCTGCGTTCCACGCGGCTCACCGCGCCCACGCGCGCCAGCACGCCGCCGTCACGGTCCCGCTCACCGGTGAGCGCGGCCTGCGCGGTGCCGCCGATGCCGTCGAAGATCGTGACGCCGTCGCCGGAACCCAGGCGCCGCACGCCGACGGCATGCTTGGCCTCGTCGCGGTCGAGCACGACCACGTCACCGACGGCGGGCAGGCGGGATGCGTGGAACCAAGGCATGCTCATGGGGCACTCCGGTGCGGAAGATAGACGTCGAAGCGCGCGGTGCGGCCCTCGAATCGAAGGTCAGGCGCGGGGGCGCCGGCAATGTCGGGCGAGTCATCGGCACGCTTGACCGCCACGCGGATGCGCGCAGCGCGGCGCGCGGCCGCGAACAGCCGGTCGGCATCCGGATCATCGCCGACCGCCGCGCGCAGGAGCCGCACGTCCTTGCGCGCCAGCGCACTCGCCTTGCGCTTGGGCGGGAACATCGGGTCGACGAGCACCGCGTCGAAGGACTGCTCGCCGAGGAGCGCCGCCGCGTCACCCTCGACGAACGTGAGCCGCGCCAGCGCGGCGGCGTCCACGCGCGGGTCGCGCGCGGCGCGGGCAAGGCCATCGCGCACCAGGCGCGCCACCAGCGGCGAGCGCTCGAACGCCGTGACGCGGAATCCGGCCAGCGCCAGGAGCCACGCGTCGCCCAGGAGGCCGGCCGTGGCGTCGGCCACGGCCTCGGCGCGTTCGCCCATGGCCCGCACCAGCGGCAGCTGCCGAAACCCGCGCGCCACCGCGGCGCCGAGGTCGACGCGCGCGCCCGTACCGGGCCGGTCGCCGGGGCCGCGCAATTCCAGCACGCCGAGGTGTTCCTCGACGACCAGCGCGCTCGGATCGGCAGGCGGTTCCCACTGCATGGCACGTGTTCTACCGCGCCGGGGCGTCCGGCGGCCCCGTAGACTCCGCCCCATGCAGCGCGCACCCGTCTTCGGCAACGTCCTCGAGATGATCGGCAACACGCCGATGCTCGAACTCAAGCGCATGGACACCGGGAAGTGCCGGCTGTTCGTCAAGATGGAGTCCCTGAATCCGGGGAACTCCATCAAGGACCGCATCGCGGTGGAGATGATCGAGGCGGCGGAGAAGGACGGACGCCTGAAGCCGGGCGGACACATCGTGGAGGCCACCGCCGGCAACACCGGCCTGGCGCTGGCGCTGGTGGCCGCCCAGAAGGGCTACACGCTGAGCGTCGTGGTGCCCGACAAGATGAGCGACGAGAAGATCAGCCACCTGCGCGCCATGGGCGCCGAGGTGGTCATGACCCGGAGCGACGTGGCCAAGGGCCACCCCGAGTATTACCAGGACGTCGCCGCCCGCCTGGCGGCCGCGCGACCCAACACGCTCTACATCAACCAGTTCGCCAACGCCGCCAACGCCGCGGCGCACGAGCACACCACCGGCCCCGAGATCTGGGAACAGATGGGCGGCAAGGTGGATGCATTCGTCGCGGGCGTCGGCTCCGGCGGCACCGTGAGCGGCGTGGGCCACTACCTGCGCTCCAAGAACCCGAAGGTGGAGATCATCCTGGCCGACCCGGTGGGATCGATCCTCACGCCGCTCGTCAACGAGGGCAAGCATGTTGAGCCAGGAAGCTGGCTGGTGGAAGGAATCGGCGAGGACTTCGTCCCGTCCATCTGCGACCTCAAGCTCGTGAACAAGGCATTCGCGGTGAGCGACGCCGATGCGTTCCACACCGCGCGCGAACTGCTGCGCAAGGAAGGCGTATTGGCGGGCTCGAGCGTGGGCACCCTGCTCTGCGCCGCGCTCCGCTACTGCCGCGAGCAGAAGGAACCGAAGAACGTCGTCACCTTCATCTGCGACTCGGGCGCCAAGTACCTGAGCAAGATGTTCAACGACTTCTGGATGATGGACAACGGCTTCATCGACCGCCCGAAGACCGGCGACCTGCGCGACCTGGTGGCGCGCCGCCACCTCGACCGCGAGGACTACACGCTCACCCCCGGCATCCCGCTGCAGCAGGCAATCAAGCGCATGCGCCTCTACAACGTCAGTCAGATGGTGGTGCTGGGCGAGGGAGAACGCGTGGAGGGCATCATCGACGAGAGCGACGTCCTCATGGCGCTCCTCGACGACCCGAAGGGCTCCGCCACCAAGCCCGTCTCCGACTTCATGACGCGCCGCCTGGAGACGCTCAAGCCGTCCGCCAAGGTCTCCGACCTGGTGCCGATCTTCCGCGCCGACCGCGTGGCGATCGTCGCCGACGAACATGCCTTCTACGGCATCATCACCAAGATCGACCTCATCAACTACCTGCGCAAGCAGCTCCTCTGAACACACCAATGGCACACGGCAACCTCCACCTCGATTCCCGCGTCATCCACGGCGGCCAGAGCCCCGAACCCGGCACCGGCGCGGTGATGCCCCCGATCTTCACGAGCAGCACCTTCATCCAGGAGAGCCCCGGCGTCCACAAGGGCTTCGAGTACAGCCGCAGCCACAACGCCACGCGCTTCGCGGCCGAGCGCCTGCTGGCGAACATCGAGGGCTCGAAGCTCACCGACGAGGACGACCGCACCAACGGCGGCTTCTGCTTCGCGAGCGGCCTGGCTGCGATCGCCACGGCGCTCGAGCTGCTCGACTCGGGTGACTGCATCCTGTGCATGGACGACGTGTACGGCGGCACCAACCGGCTGCTGAACCGCGTGCGCAAGCGCAGCATGGGGCTCAAGGTGGAATTCGTGGACATGACCGACCTCGGCAAGCTCGAGGCGGCCATCAAGGCCCACAAGCCCAGGATGATCTGGGTGGAGACGCCCACCAACCCCACGCTCAAGCTCGTGGATCTTCCGGCCGTCGCCAAGCTCGGCAAGGCGTGCGGCGCCATCACGGTCTGCGACAACACCTTCGCCACCCCGCTGCTGCAGCGTCCGCTCGAGCATGGCATCGACATGGTGATGCACTCGACCACCAAGTACCTCGGCGGCCACAGCGACACCGTGGGCGGCGCGCTCATCACCGGCGACAAGGCGCTTGCCGAGAAGCTCCGCTTCATGCAGAACGCCATCGGCAGCGTGATGGGGCCGTTCGACGCATACCTCACGCTGCGCGGTGTCAAGACCCTCGCCGTGCGCATGCGCCAGCACTGCTCGAGCGCCGCGCGCATCGCCGCGTGGCTCGAGAAGCACCCGAAGGTCGCGCGCGTCACCTACCCCGGCCTCGCCAGCCATCCGCAGCACGGCCTGGCGGCGCGGCAGATGCGCCTCGACGGCCAGCCCGCGGGCGGCGGCATGATCACCGCGTACCTGAAGGGCGGCATCGACGAGAGCCGGCGCTTCCTGGAGAACGTGCACATCTTTGCCCTGGCCGAGAGCCTGGGTGGCGTGGAGAGCCTGATCGAGCACCCCGCCATCATGACCCACGCGAGCGTCCCGGCCGAGCAGCGCAAGGAGCTCGGGATCAGCGACTCGCTCGTGCGCCTGAGCGTGGGCATCGAGCACACGGACGACCTGCAGCACGACCTGGAACAGGCGCTCGCGAAGGCCTGAACAGGAATCGAACAACGGCACGGCCGGACGGCAAGCTCGCGAGCCACGTTCGGCAATACACGACGGCAGGCGAGCGTTCCTTCACCATGCCAATCCTTGCGAACATCGCGTTGTGCGCCTGCATTGGGTCTGCACCTCCCGCGGCCGCACCGCCTGCCGGGCCAGCGGCGGCACCTGCGGCCCCGGCCTCCACGGGCGTGCTGGCAGGACCGACGGTCAACGCCACAGCGCAGCCGGCCAAGGCCACCATCGTCGCCCGCGGATTCGACGGCATGCTCGAACCGCTCGACATGGAGCCGGCCGCAGCGGCGGTCTTCCGGCTGAACCTCGATGAAGAGACCCTCCGCGCCGTCGAGGTGCACGCCGCCGCGCGCAGCAAGGCGTTCTCCGAGTTCGTCACCGCGCACTACGACCAGGTGCTTGCCGCGGGGTCCGACATGCAGTCCATGCGCACCATGGAACCCGCTGAGCGCGCCGCTGCGTTCGGCCGCATCCGCGCGCTCTTCGCGGACATGAAGCCGTTCGCCGCGCGCGGGACGTTGATCGACGAATGCAGCGACGTGCTCACCGCCGAGCAGAAGGCCGAGGCCCGACGCATGGCGGATGAATGGCACGCCGCGCGCAAGGCGGAACTGCGCCGGGAGATCTTCCCGCAGGCCACCGGCGAACTCGAGCCGGCGGCCGACGAACGCCTGGAATTCCGCATGCGCCTCGAGGAGATCGGCGGCATGGTGAAGCGGACGATCGCCCAGCGCGCGGATGCACGCAAGGCGCAGTTCGAGGACGTGACCAAGCGACTCGACCTCACGCCCGAGCAGACCGAGAAGGTGCGCGCCCTCTTCATGGAGATCGGCGTGCAGGAGATCCAGGGGAAGCGCGAGCCCGGCGCCTACTCCATGCGCGAGCGCCAGCAGATCTTCGGCGAGCTGGCCAAGATCCTCGACGAAACGCAGCGCGCCAAGCTGCGAGACCTGATCATCGACCGCGGGGCTTCACGGCCGGCGCAGTGAGCTTCGCAGGCGCCGCGACCTTCGCCGGCGCCGCGGGCCGCGGCGTCCACGCCTTGCCGTCCCAGACCGAGAGCTCGGGGTCAACGCCGAAGAGCGACCGGGGATCGTCCAGGTCGACTTCCGGCAGCGGCGCCGGACCGATGCGAGCGAGCGATTCGCTCCAGCTGCGCGGCGCGCCGGCAATCGCGCCGGACGCCAGCGCGTGGAGCGCCTCCACCTGCACGTCCGACATGGCAGGCACCCCGCTCGAGCGCATGGCGTCGCAGTCGGCGCGGAACCGGGCGCTGCCACCCTTGAGGATGTCGGCGTGCCGATCAAGGAGCGCAGCGGCATCGCTTCGTCCGAGCGCTTCCTTGGCGCGGATGCCATCGCCGCGGCGGTAGAACGAGAACGCCCGCACGAGGGCGAGCACCGATTCCGTGCGCTCGGCGGCCTCGACGCGCACGTCCGAAGCCGGATCGAGGAGCGCCGCGACCGCCAGCATGCGCGAACGCTCACCGTCGTTGGAGGAGTTCTCCACCAGGAAGAGCGCCGCGCTGCGGCCCGTGCCGTGGACGTCGATCGCGCCGGCAAGCGATGCGAGCGTCCGCGCCAGCGCGCGATCCGCGTCCGCCGCACCGCCATTCGACGCGCGGTCGACCAGGTCCTCGGCAAGTGCCAGGTACTCCGCGGGGCGTTCCGGACGCAGCGCAGACATGCGGCGCGACACTTCGTCGCGCCATCCGTCAGACACGGGACCCAGACCCGCCATGCAGGCCATCGAAAGCACGGTGCCAGCAAGCACCGCGAGGCGCACCGCGGGAACCCACGCATGGAGCGCTCGACGCATCACGGCACGCCTCCTTCCGGTGCGATTCCGAGGACCGCCAGCTCAAGCAACGCACGTGCCGTGCACTCAAGCTGCGCGTAGACGTCCGGCGCGGCGCTTCGCTCCGCGGCG
>Ga0209400_1001956_pt1 | contig 15963 bp, 10 predicted proteins | sample M_130807_EF_Meta_FD_187313 | JGI IMG/M metagenome (GOLD analysis project Ga0209400, IMG submission 187313) | Freshwater microbial communities from Lake Montjoie, Canada to study carbon cycling - M_130807_EF_MetaG (SPAdes) (version 2) | ecosystem: Environmental > Aquatic > Freshwater > Lake... | reverse complement strand
ATGTCGGTTGCCCTATATTCAGAAGTCGATCTCTCTGAAGGCGCCGCCCTTTATACCCAGCTCGATCAAGGCGCAGATCTCTTCGCTTCCCAAATGGCCTTGGCGGCATCAGTTAGCCAGCAAGTTGAGATGGCGCGCACCATCATCGGTGCCAAGAAGGTCGCCAAGGCAGTCATGTTTAGCGAATACGCCTGGGGCGCAGATCAATATGACTGCCTCAATCGCCTCTGGACTAAAGAGAGCCACTGGAATTACAAGGCCCACAACAAGCGCTCTGGCGCTCACGGAATTCCACAGGCGCTGCCGGCAATCCGTATGGAAGTCATCTCATCAGATTGGCGAACCAACCCGGTAACCCAGATCCGTTGGGGACTTCGCTATATCGAAGCGCGCTATGACAACCCATGTAAAGCCTGGGCCAAGTTTAAGCGCAGCCGTTATTACTAAAGCTTAAATTTCCGGATTTTTCCCAATCGAGATCATCTTTGAAGTCTCCGCAAAGAAATCATTTCCCTTTTCGTCAACAACGATGAATGCCGGGAAATCAACGACATCGATCTTGTAGACCGCTTCCATTCCCAAATCTTCAAAATCTAAAACTTCAACTTTTTTGATGCAATCTTGGGCCAGGCGCGCAGCCGGTCCGCCGATTGATCCGAGATAGAAACCGCCATTATTTTTGCAGGCATCGGTAACGGCCTTTGAGCGATTTCCTTTAGCAAGCATTACAAATGATCCGCCAGCTTTTTGGAATTGCTCAACGTATGAATCCATACGACCTGCAGTTGTTGGACCAAATGAGCCAGATGCGAAACCTGCTGGCGTCTTGGCCGGTCCCGCGTAGTAAACGGCGTAATCCTTCATATATTGCGGCAAACCTTTACCGGCATCAAGTGATTCCTTAATTCGCGCATGTGCCAAGTCGCGAGCAACAACGATTGTGCCGGTAAGGCAAACGCGAGTCTTAACGGGGTGCTTGGATAATTCAGCGCGGACCTTATCCATCGATTGATTGAGATCAATCTTTACAACGTTATCGTCTAAATGCTCATCGGTTGTATCGGGCAAGAAATGTGCGGGATCGCGCTCTAGCTCTTCTAAAAAGATGCCATCTTTGGTGATCTTGGCCTTGGCTTGGCGATCAGCCGAACAAGAGACTGCGATTGCGATCGGCAGCGATGCACCGTGACGTGGCAAGCGCACAACGCGCACATCGTGGCAGAAGTACTTTCCACCGAATTGGGCGCCGATACCTAAGGTGCGAGTTAGCTCTAATACTTTTGCCTCAAGCTCTATATCGCGAAAGCCGTGCCCAGTTGCGGCGTCTCCTGAAGTTGGAAGGGAATCTAAATACTTGGTGCTAGCTAGTTTTGCCGTCTTAACGGTGTGCTCTGCGCTGGTGCCGCCGATGACAATCGCCAAGTGATACGGAGGACAAGCTGCTGTGCCAATCGAACGCAACTTCTCATCGAGCCATGTCATAAACGATGCTGGGTTGAGCACTGCTTTGGTCTCTTGATACAGGAATGATTTATTAGCGCTGCCGCCACCCTTGGCGATAAATATGAAGTTATATTCATCTTGGTGATCTGAATCTGCATAAATTTCAATCTGGGCGGGCAAGTTATTGCCGGTGTTCTTTTCTTCCCATGTTGTAACCGGGGCCATCTGCGAATAACGCAGATTTAGCTTTGTATATGCGTCATAAATTCCTTGCGAGATCGCAACTTCATCTTTGGCGGTGGTCAATACATATTGACCCTTCTTGCCCATAACCAGTGCAGTGCCAGTGTCTTGGCACATCGGCAGAATTCCACCGGCTGAAATATTGGCATTCTTTAGCAAATCTAAGGCGACGAAGCGATCGTTGGGTGAGCTTTCCGGATCTTTTAAAATATTGGCAAGCTGCTGCAAGTGTTCTGCGCGCAGGTAATGTGAAATATCGTGGATAGCAGTCTCGGTCAAAAGAGTTAAGGCTTCAGGTGATACTTGTAAAAACTCTTTATCGCCAAGTTTGATTACGTTAACGCCGGCTTTACCGATATTGCGATACTTGGTCTTATCTTCACCGATCGGCAGTAAATCAGAGTAAGAAAATTGTGGAGTCATTATTCAGCCGGCTTCTTTGCAGCATCTAACTTCTTCTTCGCCCCGTCCAACCATTCCTGGCAGATCTTGGCTAACTCTTCGCCGCGTTCCCAGAGCTTTAAAGATTCTTCTAAGGTTGCACTGCCATCTTCGAGTGATTCAACGATTTCAGCGAGCTCATCGCGAGCTTCTTCATAGGAAGGCTTTCCATCTTTTGCGGCCATGGGATAAATCTACTCGCTCGCCAGCACGCTGGCTTTAGCTTCGCCTTTAGCGGCTCGAATACGCAGCACAGTGCCAGCCTTTAACTTTGTGGCATCGCGCACAATATTTCCGTCATCGCTTTGGACTACCGAATAGCCGCGATCCATGGTCGATTGTGGAGAAAGCGAACGCAGGTGAGCGATCACGCCCTTGATCTCTTTCTTTTCAATATCGAGCAAAGCTTTAAAACCACGATGTGAACGATCGCGCAGTGCCGTTAAATCATCTTTGCGGACCTTGATCATGACGCTGGGATCTTTCATTACCGGGCGATCGCGCAGCTGTGCGATCTGGTTTAGCTCAAATTCAACGCTGGAAAGCAATCTTCGGTACATCCGGTCGCGAATCTTATTTATATCCGAAATCTCTTGTTCTATATCTGGCACAACGCGCTTGGCAGCATCGGTGGGGGTTGATGCGCGATAGTCAGCGACTAGATCTAGTAAAGGTGAATCTTTCTCGTGTCCTATGGCGCTAACAATTGGGGTTTCACAACTTGCCGCCAAACGAACAAGTGATTCATCGCTAAAGGGCAGTAAATCTTCAAATGATCCGCCACCACGAGTAATGATGATGACATCCACATCTGCGATTTCTTCTAGCTCGCGCAACGCTGCAGATACTTCAACAACGGCTGCTGCACCCTGCACCGCAACTTCGCGGATCTCAAATTCAACCGCTGGCCAGCGACGACGGGCATTTTCAACCACATCTTTCTCGGCATCGGTATTGCGCCCGCAGATCAGACCAACTTTGCGTGGCAACTTTGGCAAGGCAACTTTGCGATCTGCGCTAAATAAACCTTCGGCTGCCAGCACACCTTTAAGCGCCTCTAACCTGGCAAGTAATTCACCAACACCGACTTGGCGAATCTCTTTGGCAGACATGGTCAGCGATCCATTTTTAGTAAACCAAGATGCTTTGGCATGAATAACAACGCGCGCATTTGCAGGCAGTGGTTGCACGGCGGCTAATACGTTTTTGTAACACATCACCGAAAGGCTCATATCAACCGATGTATCGCGCAGGCGCAGAAATGCCATTCCACCGCTGCGTTCATTGAGTTCTGATATTTCACCCTCAATCCAGATTGGACCCAAACGTTCTACATAATCTTTTATCGCCTCTGAGACCACCCGGACTGGAGCGGGAGATTCACTTGAAGTTTCGAACATGGGGCGAGCCTAATAGACTCACCCACATGGGTAAGAGAGTTCTACTGGCTGCGCCGCGCGGATATTGCGCCGGCGTTGATCGCGCGGTCATCACCGTTGAAAAATCGCTTGAACTCTATGGCGCCCCGATTTATGTGCGCAAGGAGATCGTCCACAACAAGCATGTGGTTTCGACCCTCGAGGCCCGAGGTGTCATCTTTGTAAACGAAACCGATGAAGTTCCGGAAGGCGCAACAGTCGTCTTCTCGGCACACGGAGTTTCGCCAGCCGTTCACGAACAAGCAGCATCTCGAAACTTGCGCACAATCGATGCCACATGTCCTTTGGTAACCAAAGTGCATAACGAAGTTAAAAGATTTGCTGATGATGAAACAGAAATTTTGTTGATCGGCCATAACGGCCATGAAGAAGTCGAAGGCACCGCAGGTGAAGCACCAGGCAAAGTTCGCGTCGTCGATGGTTTAGATGAAGCGCGCACGATCCAACCAACCCCGGGAAAGAAATTAGTTTGGCTGACCCAAACAACTTTAAGCGTTGATGAAACTATGCAATCAGTTGCGATCTTGAAAGAGCGTTTTCCAGAAATTGCTAACCCGCCATCGGATGATATTTGTTATGCAACCCAGAACCGCCAAGAAGCGATTAAACAGATCGCGCCACAAGCTGACCTGGTTCTTGTCGTTGGTTCCACTAACTCTTCAAACTCAGTGCGTTTAGTTGAAGTATCAAAGGAATATGGCGCAAAGAACGCTTATCTAATCGACTTTGCCGAAGAAGCTGATGAAAACTGGCTGACCGGTGTTGAAACGGTGGGTGTAACAAGTGGTGCATCAGTTCCTGAGATTTTAGTTCGCGATTTATTGGCTTGGCTTGCCGAGCGCGGCTTCGGCGAGGTTGAAGAAGTTACAGCGACCCAAGAGACGCTTCTCTTTGCTCTGCCACCTGAACTACGTAAAGATTTAAAGAGCGCAGCAAATAATTAGCCGCGCGGCTTTGGTTTGCGCGCTTTTGCTTTTTCGTTAAGGAATACAAACCAGCCATACAAGGCACTTGCTAATAAGTAAGGTGCGATTCCTGCCAGGGATGCAATGAAATCAAGACCCAAACGCGATGGACTAAAGCCAACTGTGAGTAAAAGATAGAGCAGCACGGTTGCGGCAAATGCCAATGGGGGAGTAACAACTGCAACATAGGTGGTGCCTTTGCGACCAAAGCGAATACCGCCAAATAAAACCAAACACAGAATTACCCCGCTAACGATTCCGGCGCCGCTACGAATCAGAAGTTCGATGCCGGCAAAGAGGGCGATAAAGAGAGTTTGTAGAATGACTACGCCCTCTTTCTTAAGTCCAGGGCCACTTATCTTTGGTATGCCTTGTGTTGTGCTCATTCTTCATCCTTTACTTCTTCGGCATCAATGAAATCTTCTTCGCCACCGAGTTCTGAGTTCTTAAGTTCTCGCACCTCACCTGGCGCATCGGGATAGGCGAGAGCAAGTTTATCTTTATCGCCCGTTACTCCGTAGCTAATAATTTTGGCAGCAGCGCGCTTAACAGTTGATTCGGCCGTTGGGACTAAATCGCCATACGCCTTTGATAGTGAGTTGATAGCGGTTCCAACTTTGACGATCTTGGTATGCAGCAAGGTTAAATCCTTCATAAAGAGCCCGGCAGATTTGGCGATATTTTCCGCGTTAAGGGCTACTGAATTGCGTGAATAAACATTGCCGATGGTGCGCAGTAGCGCCATCATCGATGTTGGCGTTGCAATAGTGACATTTAATTTAAAGGCGTTTTCTAGGAATAAAGGATCAACGCGCAACGCCTCGGTAAGAAGTGATTCAAAGGGCACAAAGAGAATTACAAAATCTGGAGAATCTTGGGATTCGTGATATCCGCGCTTGGCCAAAGTGGTTACGTGGTTAAAGAGATCCTTCTTATGTTCGATAAATAAACGCTCGCGCTCAGTAGCATCTTCAACTTCGTGCGCCTCGATAAAGCGATCAAAGGGAAATTTTGAGTCGATAAATAACTTGGTACCACCTGGCATGCGCACGGTGATATCGGGAATGCCTGATGAATCAGCATCAGTGGTGGAACGTTGTGCGGTGTATTCAATATCTTTATGTAAACCAGCATCTTGCAGCATTAGCTCGAGTTGAGCTTCGCCAAATTTTCCGCGAGTTTGTGAATTAGATAGTGCGCCAGCAATGGCCTTTGTCTGCGCAACAAGTGATTCATTATGTGTAGACATCGCACGTACTTGGGTGCGGATATCTGATTCAGCTTCGATGCGACGACGATCGGCATCGGCAGATTCTTTCTGCAACTTTTCCATCGCTGCCTTCATTGCTTCGAGTTCAGTAGCAAGTTTGGAACCAGCCATTGCGTTATCGCGTTCTGATTTATATAGATCGCGTTCGGCGCGCGCAGATGCAAGGTCTGCAGCAGATGCACCATCGTTAGATATTCGTCGACCTGCAATTAAATACCCGAGGACCAGCCCAATTAAGAGCCCGATAGCGAGTGTAAGAATGGCCACTACTGTGCTTGACATGGGCCTATCGTGGCAGCAAGCACCGACAATCACGCGTAGGCTCTACTTCCTATGAGCCTCTCAATCGGAATCGTCGGCCTGCCTAACGTCGGAAAGTCGACCCTTTTTAATGCGCTCACCAAAAACAATGTTCTGGCTGCCAATTACCCCTTTGCGACGATCGAACCCAATGTCGGCGTAGTCGGAGTACCGGATGAGCGCCTGGCCAAACTCGCTGAAATCTTTGCTTCCGAAAAACTTCTGCCCGCCGCTCTTTCATTTGTTGATATCGCCGGCATTGTGAAAGGTGCATCAGAAGGTGCGGGCCTCGGAAATAAATTCCTGGCCAATATCCGCGAGACCGATGCGATCTGCCAAGTAATCCGCGTCTTCACCGATGGCGATGTCGTACACGTGGATGGTCGAATCGATCCCAGCAGCGATATGGAGACGATTAACACAGAACTTGCGCTCGCAGATTTGCAGACAATTGAAAAGGCGCTGCCCCGATTGGAAAAAGAAGCGCGCATCAATAAAGAGACCGCCTCCGTTGTGGAAGCAGTTAAGAAAGCTGAAGCCCACCTGCAAAGCGGCAAGCCCCTTTCCTCATCTGGCTTAGATCTTGAACTATTGCGCGAATTACATTTATTAACTGCCAAGCCATTCTTATATGTCTTTAACGTTGATGCCGCTGAGCTAAATGATGGCGAATTACGCAAAAAACTTAGTGATCTTGTTGCACCAGCTGAAGCCATATTCCTTGATGCTAAAACCGAAGCAGAACTTGCTGAGCTAAGCGATGAAGATGCCCTTGAACTTTTGCAATCAATTGGTTTAAAAGAGCCGGGCCTGGCAACGCTAGCCCGCGTCGGCTTTAGCGTTCTTGGCTTGCAGACTTATTTAACTGCCGGTCCCAAAGAAGCACGCGCTTGGACAATTCATAAAGGTGACACTGCGCCAATGGCGGCCGGTGTTATTCATACCGATTTCCAAAAAGGTTTTATCAAGGCCGAAATTGTTAGCTTTACCGATTTGATCGAATGCGGATCAATGGCTGAAGCCAAAGCTAAAGGCAAGGTACGTATGGAAGGTAAAGAGTACGTAATGGCCGATGGCGATGTTGTGGAGTTTAGATTTAACGTCTAATTAGATTTTTTAAAATCAAGCGCCGGTGTAGTGCTTTGCAACTTCACCTAGTGATTTATCAATAATCTCAAGTCCCAATTTGGCATCTGCTTCACTGATATTGCAAGGCGGACACAAGTGAATACGGTTGAAGTTATTAAATGGCATAAGCCCGTTCTTGCGACAAGCCGCCACTAATTCATTCATCGCCGGGCTTGATCCACCATATGGTGCAAGTGGAGCACGGGTTGCGCGATCGGTAACTAGATCAACGCCCCAGAAAACACCAACACCGCGAATATCGCCAATTAACTTATGTTTCTTGGCTAACTCGTGCAAACCTGGCCCCAAAATCTTTTCACCGATGGTAGCTGCGTTTTCTACCATCTTCTCGTCCTTCATAACTTCAATAGTTGCAACTGCAGTTGCGGTCGCAAGTGGGTGCCCCATATAGGTAAGGCCACCTGGGAATACTTGCTCATCAAAAGTCTTTGCAACATCTCCACTAATTACTACGCCACCAAGTGGGATATAGCCTGATGTAACGCCCTTGGCAAAGGTAATTAAATCTGGTGTAGCTGCCGAGTGTTGATACGCAAACCATTTACCAGTACGGCCAAAGCCGGCCATTACTTCATCTGCGATCCAAAGGATCTTGTACTTATCGCAAAGTGCGCGAATACCTTCCAGGTATCCCTTTGGCGGAACAAGAACGCCCGCCGTGCCCGGAATCGATTCAATTAAAATTGCTGCGATTGTATTTGGGCCTTCAAAGATAATCATCTGTTCTAGATGTTCTAACGCACGAGCACATTCTTGAGCTTCATCTTGCGCCCAGAATGATGTGCGATAAAGATAAGGTCCCCAGAAATGCACGTGACCAAAAGCAAATTCATTTGGAAAGCGACGTGGATCCCCAGTTGCGCTAATCGCTGAGGTGGTGTTGCCATGATACGAACGGTAGGTCGAAAGAATTTTATGTTTACGAGTATGCAAACGCGCCATACGGATGGCATTTTCAATCGCATCAGCGCCTGCGGTTGTGAAAAATACTTTTGCAAAATTATCGCCAGCTAATTCGACAATCGAACGCGCTGCTTGGTTTCGCACTTCGCTGGCATGTTGTGGTGCAATCGTCGTTAGCACTGCTGCTTGTTCTTGAATCGCCTTTACAACCTTGGGATGTTGATGTCCGATATTGGTAAAAACCAATTGGGATGAGAAATCTAGATAAGTATTGCCTTCGTAATCCCAGAAGCGAGATCCGGCGCTACCTGAAATCGGCAACGGCTTAATGGCGCCCTGCGCCGACCATGAGTGAAAGACAAATTCGTGATCTTCTGCTGAAATCGCAGCGCTCTTTGCGGGATCGTTGATTGCTTCAGTCACGTCGCTACCTTTTCTATGATTTCCAATTATTTTCTAGCCTCGGATATGCGCCATCTTAAGCCGCGCCTTGAATTAAAACTATGGAGTAAATCACCTATAAATACTTCGGTTACGAGCGGGTAATTAGTCCATATCCAACGCTTTTAGTAAGATATGCCTCGTGCGGCGCCTTTTGGGCCGCTATTTTCTTGGATCCTCCATTAGAAGCCAGATGGTTGAAAAGCCGCTTGGGTTCCTTACGAAAGTAGTTCTCTTGTCAAAGCAACAAGCTCACCTAAAAGATCTGCCAATCAAAAAGCGCGAAGATCTGCGTAACGTCGCAATCATCGCTCACGTTGACCATGGCAAGACCACACTGGTCGATGCCATGTTGTGGCAATCAGGAGCTTTTGCGGCTCACAAGAAGCAAGATGAAGGCCAAGACCGCATGATGGATTCGATGGATCTAGAACGCGAAAAGGGCATCACGATTCTTGCCAAGAACACTGCGGTAAAGCGCGGAAACACGATCGTAAATATTATTGATACGCCAGGCCACGCGGACTTCGGTGGCGAAGTAGAACGCGGACTAGAAATGGTTGACGGCGTCATCTTGTTGGTAGATGCATCAGAAGGTCCACTGCCACAGACTCGTTTCGTATTGCGTAAAGCCCTTGAAAAGAACTTGCCGGTAATTTTATTGATCAACAAAGTTGACCGTCCCGATTCACGTATCGCCGAAGTTGTCGATGAAGCCTACGAACTCTTCTTGGATCTTGGCGCAAATGAAGAACAGATTGAATTTCCAGTTGTCTATGCATCTGCTAAAGCCGGTCGTGCTTCCCTTACTCGTCCAGCAGATGGTGGAATGCCGGCAGAAGAAAATCTCGATGTTTTATTCGACACCATCTTCTCGGCAATTCCAGCACCGATTTATCACGAAGGTGCACCGCTACAAGCACATGTAACAAACCTTGATTCATCTCCATTCCTTGGTCGCCTTGCGCTCTGTCGCGTACGCGAAGGTGTGATTAAAAAGGGTCAGCAAGTAACTTGGATTAAGACTGATGGAACTCAAGAGCGCGTAAAGATTTCAGAGCTTTTGATTACTGAAGCGCTAGAACGTGTTCCGGCACTTGAAGCTCATCCTGGCGACATCATTGCGGTATCTGGAATTGAAACAATTACCTTGGGTGAAACCTTGGCTGATACTGAAAATCCACATGCGCTGCCTTTGATCATCGTTGATGAGCCTTCAATTTCTATGACTATTGGTATTAATACATCTCCTCTTGCTGGCAAGAGCGGGACTAAGTTAACCGCGCGCCAAGTAAAGGGCCGCCTTGATGCCGAGCTCGTCGGTAACGTTTCATTGCGCGTTCTAAATACAGAACGTCCTGATACATGGGAAGTTCAAGGTCGTGGTGAACTCCAGCTAGCCGTGCTAGTTGAAATCATGAAGCGCGAAGGTTTTGAATTAACAGTTGGAAAGCCACAAGTAGTTATCAAGAAAGTCGATGGCAAAGTCCACGAACCGATGGAGCGTTTAACAATTGATGCACCTGAAGAATATCTTGGTGTGCTTACACAGTTGATGGCACTTCGTAAGGGCCGTATGGAACAAATGGTTAACCACGGAACTGGTTGGATCCGACTGGATTACCGCGTTCCATCACGTGGCTTAATTGGTTTCCGTACTGAGTTCTTAACTGAAACTCGTGGTACCGGTCTGCTCCACCACGTATTCGATGGTTACGAAGCATGGCATGGCGATATCCGTACCCGCGGAACAGGTTCACTTGTTTCAGATCGTATGGGTGTAGTTACTTCTTACGCGTTGTACGGAACGCAAGATCGCGGCAGCATCTTCGTTGAACCAGGCGATGAAGTTTATGAAGGCATGGTTATCGGTGAGAATTCACGTTCTGAAGATATGGACGTTAACTGCGTGCGCGAAAAGAAGTTAACAAATATGCGCGCATCAGGTACCGATGAATCAGAGCGATTGATTCCACCTAAGAAGTTAAATATGGAAGGCGCTCTCGAATTCTGTCGTGAAGATGAATGCGTAGAAGTGACTCCAGCTGTGGTGCGTATCCGTAAGGTGACCCTCAACGGTGATGAGCGCGCCCGCGCAACATCTCGCGCCAAGAAAGCCAACCAAACTTCCTAATTCGCGCCTTGCGGAATAAAAGTCATACCTGTGGGGTTCAATACCTCATATGACGACGCCTTCCATCAAGCTAATGCATAGCCCTTCTGGGGCAGCGCCGGTGGAGCTCGATCCGCAACAAAGCAAAGCAGTTTCGCATCGCCGCACACCACTATTTATTGCAGGTGGCCCAGGCACAGGCAAAACTTCGGTCTTAATAGAAGCAGCTGTATCGCGCATCAATGCGGGGCAAGATCCCGATTCAATTTTATTACTTACTTATGGTCGCCAACGTGCCTCTGAAATACGCGATGCGATTGCGCTGCGCACAACATCGACGGCGCACGAACCGTTGGCGCGTACCTTTCACTCACTTGCATATTCGATTCTGAAGATGAATACCGGTGATAATTATTACGAACCAATTTTATTATCAGGGCCTGAACAAGAAAATTTCATTGAGCAACTGTTGCAAGGCGATGTAATAGATGGCTATCGCCAATGGCCCACAGATCTACAAGATGGTGAAGATAAAAAAGGCAATCCTCTTTTAACCCAAGGTTTTATCCGCGAACTCCGCGATCTGATTATGCGCGCCAACGAACGCGGAATTACTCCAGAACAACTGGCCGAACGCGGCAAGCAAGTCGGTGAAAAATATTGGGCACCGGCTGCTGACTTCTGGCTCCGTTACAAAGAGATTATGGCGATCCGCGAAGATGCCGCAGGAGATGCCAAGATGCGCATTGATCCATCTGAACTAATTAGCGTCACGATTGCATATTTGAAATCCAATGAAACTTTGCGGGCACAGCTACAAGCCCGTTTTAAAACAATTATGGTCGACGAATTCCAGGAAAGCGATCCAGCACAGCGCGCACTTCTTGAACTGATCTGTGGTAGCGATTTGGTAATTGCTTACGACGGTGACTCAGCTGTTGGGCGCTTCCGCGGTGCGGATCCCGATGGATTAAAGGGCGAAGTCGATAAATATGTTGCTAAAGGTGCGCAACAAATAACACTCACTAATTCTTATCGCAGCCGCCCGGAAATATTTGAGATCGCCCAATCTGTTACTTCCCAATTTCGCGCACCATCTATTACCCGCCAACGAACCTGCACATATGGCGAAAAACCAGCGCTAGATAAGGCTTTTGACCCAGCTCGCCTGCGTTCACAGTCTGAAGAAGCCCAATACATCGCCTATCACTTCAAGCGCGCACATTTAATGCACGGTATTCCATATTCACAGATGGCAGTTATCTTGCGTACTGCTGGCACCCAAGCCAGCGCCTTACGTCGCGCCTTTGTGCAAGTTTCAATTCCCGTAGCCGGTGACCTCGAAGCGCTATCTGCAAATCCAGCGATTGCCCCATTTATCTTATTGGCGCGCGTTGCAACCGGTGATCAGCCCTTAAACCTTGATACCTGCGAGCGTTTATTGATCTCTGAATTCGGTGGTGCAGATGCGATCTCGCTGCGTCGTATTCGCACCGCACTTTTGGAAGCGCGCGATGATGCAACTGATAACCGAGGTGGAACACAGCTGTTAATTGATGCGATTGATAAAGGTGATATTCCAATTGAAGATAACGCATCCCTTACTCGCGTTCACGAACTATTAGCAAGCGCGCGCAAATCACTTCGCCAGAAAGGTGCCCGTGCCGAAAATTTGTTATGGGCAATTTGGGATAACGCAAAAACTAGCGATAATGAAAAGTTAAGTACTGCTTGGCGCAACACCGCACTGCGCGGTGGCAATCGTGGGGCATCGGCTGATCGTGATCTAGATGCCATGATCCAGCTATTTGATTCCGCCCAACGCTTTACCGAACGTTTTCCATATTCCAAACCCGCTGCATTTTTAGAAGAGCTATCTCGCGAATCAATTGTCGGTGACATTATTACCTCGCAAGGTGTGCGCCCGGATGTTGTTGAAATTTTGACCGTGCACTCTTCAAAGGGGCGCCAATGGGAACTCGTTGCAGTTGCGGGTCTGCAAGAAGGTGTTTGGCCGAATTTACGTCAACGCAGTTCATTACTTGGTAGCGAAAGACTGGTCGAACGCGAACGCCACGGAGATTTAGCACGATTAGAACTCGATGTAATCGCTGCCAGCGCACTGGCTGAGGACGAGCGCCGATTACTGCATGTGGCGGTAAGCCGCGCCCGCCAAGGTTTAATCGTTACTGCGGTGCAGCGCGAAGATGATGAACCATCTGCCTACTTTGAAGAGCTCGATAAGAACTCTGGTTTAGAAGATGCTCCAATTACTGAAGTACCACGGCCGCTTACAACAGCAGCTCTTGTTGCGACGCTACGTCAAAATTTAAGTGGAGATGCGGCAGATACGGCGGCTGGGCTACTTAAAACGTTGGCCGATGCGAAAATTGACTCGGCCGATCCAGTTAATTGGACGGGCGCACTTGCGCTTTCATCAATTGAATCTGTTGTTCCACAGGATGCTGATGTGCAGGTTTCACCAAGTGGCGCAGAAAACTTTACCGAATGCGGCGTTAAGTGGTTCCTTGAGAAGAATGGTGGCACCAACGGCGACTCAACTGCGCAAATTTTGGGATCTGCTATTCACGAATTCGCTCGCATTAAAGTAGAAGAACCTGGTATTTCTGATGCTGATTTGATTTCCAAGTTAGAAAGTTCTTGGTCGTTAATAGATCCATCTGATGGTTGGGTCAGTACAACAGCGCTCAAGCGTGCGATAAAAATGCTGGAAAGATTTGCGCGCTATCACGCCGCATCATCACGTGAAGTCGCAGGCGTTGAATTAGGTTTCACAATTAAAGTTGGTCGCGCAGAAATTCGCGGTAACGTCGATCGTATCGAAATCGATTCAGATGGCAATTTCTATGTAATCGATTTCAAAACTGGTAAAAATACAATCAGCAAAGATAAAGCGAAAGAGAACCTGCAACTGGCTTGCTATCAATTAGCCGTTGCTCTAGATGGATTTGAAAAGAAGTTATCTGGCACCAAATCAACTGGCGCTGAACTGGTTTACTTGGCGGCAGATTCGGTTAAAGTCACAACTCGCCAACAATTTATTATCGATGAGGTAGCAGTTAAGGCGAAGATCGAAGAGATCGCCGCCGGGATGGGCGCTGCCACATTCCAGGCGCGGATCAATAAAATGTGCGATAAATGCGTGGTTAAGGCTGCTTGTCCGATCCAAAATGAAGGTCGGGCGGTGATCGAATGATCGAGAAATATTCTCCGCAAGATATCGCAGCCGCCCTGCAAAAAGTCGGCGCAAAAGTTTATGACCCAACGCCTGAACAGAGCGCGATTATTTCGATTGCTACAAATCCACTTGAGCCAGCTGTTGTAATTGCAGGAGCTGGTTCAGGTAAGACCGAAACAATGGCGGCGCGGGTAATTTACTTAGTCGCTAATGGATTTGCTCGCCCAGATCAAATTCTTGGTCTGACATTTACTCGCAAGGCAGCTGGTGAATTAGCCGTTCGTATCCGTACCCGTCTGCGTCAATTGCGTGCTGCTGGGTTGATTCCAGAAAATACCCCGCTTGAAGTATCGGTTACTACCTACCACTCTTACGCAGCGCGTCTGCTTTCAGAACATTCGATCCGTTTTGGTATTGATGCTGATATTTCTCCGATGGGCGATGCTGCGATGTGGCAGCTGGCCAACGATGTGGTGCGCAATTGGGATGACTCGACTTATACAAATGAATCTGCCGTAAATACCGTAGTGGATGACTTGCTTGGTTTAACTAAGTTGATGTTGGAACATCAAGTCACGCCTGAGGCGATTGAGGCTGCTGACCTTGCTGTATTGCAAGCGCTAGCGACTATGAGCGGTGATGAAAATGATCAGGTGCGCCGGGTTAAGCGGGTATTAACCCAACGCATTGGCTTATTGCCGATGGTAAAAAGTTTTATTGAACGCCGCCAACAATCTGGACAGTTATCTTTTGATGATCAGATGTCACTTGCGGCAGATATCGCCGTTAACTTCGCTGATGTCGGAGAACTAGAACGCGCTAAATATTCTGTTGTCTTACTTGATGAGTACCAAGATACTTCGCAATCACAGGTGCGGATGCTCTCATCGCTCTTTGGCGCAGGACACCCCGTAATGGCAGTCGGCGATCCATGTCAGGCGATCTACACCTGGCGCGGAGCATCGGCCGGCACAATAAACTCATTTAATAGCTATTTTCCTAAGGTTTCGGGGCAATCAGGGGCGGAGCGATATTCGCTTCTGACGACTTTCCGTAACGATAAATCAATTCTGGAACTTGCAAACGTTGTCTCATCCCAAATTCGCGCCGAAGGTGGCGCCGATGTTCCACCACTTACCCCGCGTCCTGATGCAGGTCCCGGTAATTTAGTTTGTGGTCTCTTTGAAACAATTGAGGCTGAAGCCCAAGCAGTTGCAGATTACTTTGCACCTCTTTGGTTTGATGAGAAACGTTTGGCTACTCCTGCCAATAAGCGAACCACCTTTGCAGTCTTGGTGCGCAAACGATCACAAATTGCTGCCATAGAAAGTGCGCTGCGTTCTGCGGGAATGCCAGTTGATGTAATCGGCCTGGGCGGTTTAATCCATGTTCCAGAAGTCGCCGATATCGTTTCGCTGCTTAAGGTAATTGCCGATCCCGATGCCGGTGCTGCCTTGATGCGCCATCTAACGGGACCGCGCATTAATTTAGGCGCTAAAGATCTTGCTGCACTCGGTGCATATTCGCGTAATCGCGCCAAAGGAACCCGCGCAGAAAGTAAATCACTTATTAAGAAGATTGCAGCTGGTAACCCAGAACGCGCAGAAGCCGATGATCAATTCTTAGGTTCGCTAATTGATACCTTAGATGAGATCGAAAAGTGCGACCGTAAGACATTTACCGAAGTTGGCTATAACCGTTTGAAGGTATTCGCTAGCGACTTGCGACGTCTGCGTTCACGCGCAGGTGGCACGATTACCGATTTAATAAATGAAATTGAGAATTATCTGGCACTTGAAGAAGAAGTTATGTTGCGCGATGGCACTGGTTCTGGACGTCGCCATATCGATCGCTTCTTAGATGAAGCTGGAAAATTTGCGCGCAGCGGCGGAACGCTCTCTTCATTCCTGCAATGGCTAGATATAACTGGCGAAGAGGAAGGCGGGCTTAAATCTGCCGCCCCTGAAGTCCGCAGCGATGTGGTGCAGATCCTTACCGTGCATATGTCTAAGGGCGCCGAATGGGATGTAGTCGCAGTTCCAGGCTTAGCCGAAGGC
>Ga0209400_1001951_pt1 | contig 16000 bp, 22 predicted proteins | sample M_130807_EF_Meta_FD_187313 | JGI IMG/M metagenome (GOLD analysis project Ga0209400, IMG submission 187313) | Freshwater microbial communities from Lake Montjoie, Canada to study carbon cycling - M_130807_EF_MetaG (SPAdes) (version 2) | ecosystem: Environmental > Aquatic > Freshwater > Lake... | reverse complement strand
GGGGGTGAGGGACGGGTGGGTGGGGTCATCACATGAATGTTTTGCATTTCTTATTATGGTCCACAATACGCATCACACACTTTTGTTTCTTACCGTAGTAAGGGACCACACACCCCTTTTCTTGGTTGGTGGGGAGGCGGCGGTTCTTACGGGTGGTGGTAGGGGCACACCGGGCCCGGAAGTGTTCGTACCGGTCCCGCACGATTTCGTACGTGAGTCCCGATTTTTTCCCCAGCATCCGGTTCACCACTTCATGGAGCTCATAGATATACCGGGAAAAGGTCTCCCGGGACGCGAGGTCCTTGTCTTCTAAAGGTAGGTGTTTAAAGTTCTTGACCAGGTTCTTCCGGCATTTACCACAGGGGAGGACATGCTTCAGACTGAGGATAAAATCACGATACTCGTGCTTTTGTTCGGGGCTGGGAGTGACGGGATAATTGAACCCAATACAGTGAAGCATATGCCAAGTAGGGGGACCCCAGATGGACGTCATCATACCATTGTTGGAATCGTAATCGTCCTTCGTGTAAAAGACCTCGGGGGGGTCATTGGTGGACCGGGGGGTGGGCCGACGTTTACGGGTATGATGGTTGGACATAGGTGGGGGTGGCGGTGGTGGAGGACGGAATCATATATATTATACGGATACCAGATATTCCATCCCGGTGTGTGTGGGGGGGGCTCGGCCCGCCACCCTCTCGGGTTCCAGTCTTGGTTCTTGGTCTTCTTGGGAACTCTTACCACCACCATTTAGGATTGACGGTTCACGGTTGACGGTTGGGTGGAAACGTACCTGGATTTATCGTGTGCCTACATTATATAAGATCAAGGCATACCCTCATACATATCATAATATCGTCGTATGGAACCCAAGAATAGTAGTAGCCCCGGGGGGATGGGTATGGGGCCGAGCCCGAGCACGACACCACCTACTACCAGTCTCATGACGATGATGCAACCGTCTACTACTACTTCCACTCCCGGTGGTCCCACCTTGGGACCCACCTTGGGACCCAGTGGGGAAATGGTGGTCCCGTTCTGGGGACAAGACCCCAACATCCTGTTTCAACCGGCTCATATCTGGGAACTGTTTCCCACCGAAAATATGTCCTACAATCGTCAGCTCAATGCCATCTCCCGGGCGGTCATTCTGTTGACCTTATTGAGCCTATTATTCAGTTACCACCGGGGGCGCCTCTTGGTCGTGGGACTCTTGACCCTCGGGGTGGTGTACCTTCTTCATCAATACCATATGAATCAATTGGGGATGGGGTTGGGGGCCGGGACCGGGGGGCTCCAAGAAGGACTCGACATTGTGCGACCCAGTCCGGCTTTAGACTATTTGAACGACGCGGGACTCAAGACCGAACCCACCGTGTTTCAACAACCCACCGCGGCGAATCCATTTAGTAATGTTATGATGTCCGATTACGATTATAACCCCAACAAACTCCCGGCCCCTCCGACCTCCAATTCCTTGGTCGAGGATATGATCAAAGACAACGCCAAGAAGTTGATCCAACAGGTCAACCCGGGTCAGCCGGATATCGATCAGAAATTATTCCAAGACATTACCGACCAATTGGGGTTTGAACAATCCATGCGGCAATTTTATTCGAACCCCAGTACGACCATCCCCAACGACCAGGGGGCGTTTGCTGAATTCTGTTACGGGTCGATGGTATCGTGTAAGGAAGGTAATTTGTTCGCCTGTGCCCGTAATACCAGCCACTATACCAATTACTAATCGGTGGGTCTGGTGAGGACTCGGGGCTCGGGGCTCGGGGGCTCGGGTCATGGGGTGGGGGGCCATGGTACATGTGTATATATTATATCTATCGTGTAATATATATTAGATTCTATCGGTTCATTCGCACTGGACAACATGACCTCGGAACAACCCAGAAACTATTTCGATTATATGTTCAATAACACGGGCCGTATCGGGGCCGACCGCACGGACAATACCCAACGTACCTTACAGAACACCCGGTTTGCCAACCACATGTTGGCCAGCTACTTTGGGGAGGGGGTGTCCAGCCGTGATATCGAATTTGCGTCGCGTCAGCCGACCATGAACGTCTCCGGGGCCGCCCATGGCTCGGGGTTGAACGGCCAGGTGGTGGACTACGATTCCATGTTGTTGATCAAGACCACCCAAGAACGTCCTTTAGAGAAACTTCAGCTGATGCAACGCCCCTTTGTCACCGTCCCCTATTTAGGCAGAGGCTCCTGTAACCCCGATGTGGAATCCCAACTCCTCCAGGGGGAGAGCACCTGGGAGCAAAAGGGGGTGTCGACCATCATGGACAAGAGCTTCTTACCGTATTCGTTGTATGTGTTGGACGATAGTATGAAGGACCATGTCAAGAACCAAGCGGTGGAGGAGACCGTCTTGGAGGGGTGGGTGCGGGGAGGTGTATCGTCCCGGGAGATGCCCATGAAGGCCTGAGGGACGGGTCGGGTCGGCGGCCCCCGGGTGCGTCCAGGGATGGGTATTGGATTTTATGTATGGGGATATAGATGACGGTCTGGAACAAAAAAATCGCATGGTAATATATATCCTTATATTACCTTACCTTACCAAGATGAGCTCGGAAAATGACATGGTCAAGTCGACGGAGGACATGGTCTTGGGTTCCACGGCCAAGGAAAACGAGATGATCCAGACCGCCATCAAGGACGCGATGGCCGGTGGTAGCGGAGCGGCGGCGGCGGTGCCCCCCGCGGTCGCGGCCGATACCATGGCCAACACCCCCAAGAGCCTCGCCGACCACGCCGCCCCCTTCACCGGTGGTAAGTCCAAGAAGAGACGTAGCTCGCTCAAGGGTGGCCGCCGGAAGGCCGCCAACAAGACCAAGAAGGGCGGTAAGAAGTCCAAGAAGAGTGGCAAAAAGTAAATAGATAGACCCCTTTATCGTATATATATTCCTATTCCCCCATCCATTCCGGTTCATTTAGCGGAATATATATACCATACCGCACCACCCCTATGGAACCATCTACCTCATCCATACAGATATTTTACCCCACCAACTATACCGTTCGCTATACGAACGATACGGAATATCGGGAAGCCATCCGCCATGTCTTTCGTATGACCTGTAACATCTTGGTCGTCCCCGGAGAGGGTGAAGAGGAGGTGGGAGACGGTATCGACCCGGTCACCCAAGACGAATGGAATTTCGACGCCGAATCCACCGGACCCTTTTTGAATTTTGTGTTTCATTCGACCGAATACCACCCGATATTCCAAGAACTCTATACCTTGGCGGCGGGGCTCATGTTGTCCCAGGACCCCGATATCGGCTTGGCGGTGTTATTCTCCTACGACTATTTTGAACTATTTCACGTGGTGCTGTGTGAGTATTTCAAATTCATCGAGAACGACGACGTGTTTGAGGGGGAGTCGTTGGTAGTGGCCGAACTCCGGCGGCGGCTCACTCGGCGGTGACGGGTGGGTCTTTGTCTCGTCATAGACTATAGGTGGTGATACCATGGCCTCGACCCGTAGTAAAAATACTCCCGGGAATTATGCCCTCGAGCAAGACAGTTTGTTGAAAATACGCCAATACGAAGTCTATACGGGCTACCGGTTCAACGACCAGACCTGTCTCCCGGGGCGGGGGCTCTTACCCGCCCGCCTGCCCTTCCAGTTGTTTGACCGGACCTGTGATATCGAATCCGAACTCTTGGGTATCGGCGCCACCAATTTAGTCCAGCCCCCGACGGGGACGTTGTTACCCCCCGCCAACCAGGGGTGGACGACCTTGAATATGGTCCCGGCGACCCCGGTGGTGATGCCGGAGCCGTTGGTCATGTCCATGGACCAGCGGTTTGGATTCCACTAGACGGGTGGGATGGGGCTGGGATGGGATGGGCTCACAGATACGGGATATAGCCAAACCCACTGTTCTCGTAGATGGTCGCCCGGAACGTCTCGTTGTACCCCTCCACGGTGACAATATCCCCATTCATCAGTTCATCACACCCATACTCTCCAATACAATTTTTACCACGGACCCTGACGGGAAGCTTGGTATTCACGGCACCGGTATTCGACATCGTATAATACTGGTATTTATCACGGCCATTGAGGACCCGCCGACCCATCAGGGGAAGAATCATGTTATCCCGGAACGACGTGTCCTCGGTACGGTCCCGGCGCTCACGGGTGAGAATCCCCAGTTGGGTATAGTCGGGAGCATAGCCGCGGGTCTGGACATTCACCGGGATACCGACGGGAACGGTGGCGAGGGCGCCGGCACATTCCCCCGAGTTACAGGTGGTAGGGGGCACGACCGGGGGCATCCCCCGGAGGTCCGACGAATCCCGAGGAAAATACATCCCGTCGGATTTGAGGGGCGGTGAATACGGGTCGTTGAAGGGGTCGTTACGGCTAGACACCGTGGTCAGGTACAGGGGCGGCAGGCCCGTGACCCCGTTGGTGGGGGGTGGGAGAAGGGCTCGGGACGCGGTGGGGGGGCGTACCGTCACATACACCAAATACGCGATGATGGCGAGGAGGGCCATGACGACCACCACGAGGCCGAGGGTGACCGTCTGGGCGGCGGCGACGGGGGCGGCACTGGCGGCCAGGAGCCCGCCTTTGAGGAGGGGGTGGGAATGGGCGGTGGACGTGGAGCGCCGGCTCGGGGCCGGTGGTGGGGGAGGGGGTGGGGGGACGGATTTTCTAGGCATCAGGATGGGTCGGTGGGAACATATATCTTATATCGAGATAAGGTCTCGAGATAAGGTGGGGTGTGGATATGGATATGGATATGGGGCGGGGCGGTCGGGGTCCGGGGTTTACCGGCGAGCCTTCCGGGTGCGGCGCGAGTTGGCCCGCTTCTTCAGGGACCGACGCCGGGACTTACCCCCCCGGATCTTCACGGTCTTCTTGATCTTGGGCACATACCCTCCCTTGGATTCGTAGTTGGCGGTGTTTCCCCCCAGGCTGTTCGGAAGAGCAATCGGATGGGCTTGGTGGAGTAGCGACGACCCCGATTCCGCGGGGGCAGGAGCATGGACATTCGACATACCAGTTCCCGAGGCCATGATAGGATATATGGGGTGGAAAGAGTTCTATAGGATGGGCTCATATAAAAAGCCCCGGCACATAATTGGCCCGAAACGTCTCCATATGAAAATTGTATTGTCCATCATGGGCATAATGTTCGTAGGGGTCGGCCCCGTCCTCACACGCGAACATGGGGGAAATGAGGGCCCGGGAAAGTCCGGGGCACTTGGTGATGGTCCAATCCGGGCTAAAGGGTTTGTCGGGGTCGTCCCGGTAACGGTCGGCGTAAGGGCCGGCTCCGCCGGCCATCGGGGCCGCGTACGCATCCAGGATTTTCTTCGCTCCGGACCGTGACAACATATACAGATGTACCCCCCACTGGTCCTGAGGATACGCATGATAGGTATAGGGGCGGTCGGGGAACGCACACCGGGTCGCATGGCCCGCCATCCAACCTTCCACCTTGAAGGTTTTCATATACCCCAGGAGGAGGCACTCGATACCGGCCTCGTTACATTCACTCAGGATAAAGGGGAGGTTGTACGGGAGGGCCCGGCTGACCACGATATCGTCCTCACAAAACAGCCCATAGGGTTTACGGGAGTCATAAAACCGCTGGATCATATCTAAATGGCCATAGGTCACGGACCAGAGACGCTGGTTGGCCCGGGAAATAGGACGCTCCGGGGTGATGGCAATCCGGGGGTCGGACGGAGGAACCCCCCCATAGATATGGAGCTCGAGCCCCAGGGCCCGGAATCGGTGGGTCATACTGGTATATTTGACGGGGTTCTTATAGCACAGGCACCAAAATTCGCAATTCTCTCGGACAATCTCACGGCAACACTCACGGTAGACGCTTTGGTCGGGGTCATCCTCCAGGAGTTGTACGGCCGAGAGGTCCATGGGGCTGGGGGTCTGGGGGCTTGGTTGGGGTACTATATCCTCATCTGTTTGTATGGGTTTGGACGTGGGTGGGGGGGCTGACTCGGGGGTTGGCCCGGTCGTACCACCCGGATCGGAATCCACCGGCGGAATTTTTTATGATACACAAACTCCATGAAGAGCCGCTGATTGGGTTGAAGATACTTGTCGACCCGGGTATCGTAAAACTCTTCCTCATCGTCACTATGTTCGATATCGTCCAGGTTCTGATTCTCTTTGATACGGCGAAACAATGTATTCATAAAGACACTGACACGGTAATTCGGGATATACGCGACATCCACTTGGTACCGTTGGCGGGGGTCCTCCAGATGGTAAATATCCGACTGAAGGTCCGCCGTCACCCAAAACTGGGCCTTTTCACCCCCCGTGGGTTCCACATACCGTCTCGGGGGACCGGGGGGTGGGGGCGGCGGTCGGTTGTAAGTAGGGTTCGGCGCTATCCGGGGGGGGTGGTGGGTGGTGATGGGGTGGCCCGCCGACGCCGGGCTCGGGAGAGGAAGGGGCTCGTTCCAGGCTCCCAGGCGGGGTTGGGTCCCATACGGGAAATTCAGGTAAGGGAGAATCTTGGTGAGGGACCGATACTGAATATGGTGGATTTTATAGGGGGCCTGCTGGGGAAGTTGAGGGGGGACCGGTTCCGTGGCGGAGAACATCAGGGGAAGACGGAAGTTGATATGACGGGCCGAGGGGGCGGGGGGAAGAAGGGTGGGAGTATGGAGGAGGTGATACAGGATACCGAGGCGGTCACCAAACGGGAGCTTACGGGTGGAGACCCCACGGTAGAGGAGAATATCCTCGACGACGAAAAATGAAGGGGGTGTCGTACTGGGGATGACGGGGCTCGGGGGATCGGCATAGACGATGGACCCGTACAACAGGGTTCCTAGGGCCAGATGGGGGCCTTCGGTGTCAAAGACCACCGGTATCTGACGGTAGGCGACCACATGCTTCTCTCGGTTCAGTTCGAGTAAAATACACACATCTTGGTCTCCGATGAAGGTGAACCAGGCGACATATTTTTTGGAACGGGGGATGGCCAGGCCAATTTGGTAGGACTCGGGAACTTTCTTATGAGGTGTCGTGTTCTCATAGGAAAGTTCGATGACGGGGACCTCTTGCATTTTTTGGGTGAGGGTGGTATCGGACACGGTGGGGAGCATGGTATGGATATGGGTTGGTGGGATGGGGGATGGGTTGGGGGCTGGTGTGGGGAGGCTGACTGGATGATGGATAGTGTACCCGGGTGGATGGATACCATACTATCATGGGAAATCTTTATGTTGTTTTTAGGGGGTGGTCTCCGAGAGCACCTGGAGTAAGGACGTTTGAAGAAAAGCCTTGTCCTCCTCGGTGAGGGTGGGGTCGAGCTCGGACTCGGGGACCGGGGGTGGGGGGAGTTGGGAGTGGGGAGGCTGTTCCAGGCGGTGTATAATTTCTTGGTATTTGTCCCGGTGAAGACTGACTAAATCCTTGGTTTTCTTGGTCGTAAACATGGTTTTAAATTGTTCGTACAGATGGTGAAGAATGGCCACGATACCCATATAGACGATGACCCGGAGGAGAAGGGCCCACATGATGAGGGCGGGAGGACGAATAGTTATTATATGGGGCTATGTGGGGGTACGGGGGTGAACGCAGGGTGGGGGAGGTGGGATGAGATGGGTTCATCGCCGGGCCGACCGGTTCTTGGCCTGCCGGCGCTTGGTACGACGCCGCCGACGGGTCCGACCCCCCAGGGCCGCGAGGGGCTTGACCGGTTCGGGAGCCTTGGTGTTCTCTTCGGGACGGGGTTCCACGGCCGGAGCCGGCTCGGGGACCGGGGCCACCTCGGCCAGGGGCTCCTTCGAGATAATACCTTGGGTGTCGGCCTCGGGAGTGGGTTCGACCTCGGTGGGCTCGACTTCGGGCTCGACTTCGGGCTCGACTTCGGGCTCGACCTCGATGGGCTCCTCGGGCTCTTCGACGGTGGGCTCCTGGAGCTCCTCGGGGGTAGGCTCCTCGAGGGTGGGCTCGGCCTCCGCCTCGGTATCCGGGGGTGGGATTTCACCCTGAGTCGGGGACGGAACATCCTGTTTACCGGTGATCCAACGCCAAAATTGGTTGATACTGTCCACGATACCTCCTCCACGTTGCTTATGATTCTTGGATTTACCCGAGGAGGACCGACGCTTGGTTCTACGCCGGCCTTGTTTACGGTGATTCTTGGCAGATCCCATGGTGGATAGTGGATATTGGATGGGATGGGGGGGTGGTACCTATACTATACCTTATACTGAGATTGAAATCACTTGCCGGGGTCCGGGTGATACCTAATGCCTAAATTCATATATGGGTCGGTGGGTTGGTGGGTCGGTGGGTTGGTGGGTTGGTGGGTTGGTCTCCCGTGGACCGGCCATCCAAAAATTGATTTTATCGAGGTTATGACGATAGGTATGGTATCTCGTACCCCCACACCCCCGTTCACACCCTATACATTATCTGTGCTCGATTCAATCACTCACCTCCAATATGCCCAAGATTCTCATCGTCGAAAAGCTCGGTAACTTGAAGGGGGCGGTGCTCGCTCCGGGGGTGGCCCCGGGGGCCGAACTCTATAAAAAGGCTGGCTTCAAGGTGGCGACGGATTTCGGGTTACATCATACCTACGATTTTGCCCCGGCGGCGGGGGTGTCCTACCAGGTGGAGCTCTACGGGAAGACCAAGGGGCGAGCCGGCCAGGAGAACAAGTACGATTTCCCACCCCCCATGGACGAGACCCTCTTCTTCGGGAGCTGTGTGTTGGTGTGTCGGGACATGCGGGCGGCCGGGGCGGTGGTCGATCTCACGGCGGCGGACTGGGAGAAGATTTATGAGCACCTGTTTGGGGGGTTCGAGGACCTGGGGTCGGAGGACTCGGACGATGATTCGGAGGAGGCGGCCTTGGAGGCCGAGGAGCGCCGGCTCCGCCAGGACCCCAAGACCCAATTCACCAAGGAGGGGTATGTGAAGGACGATTTCATTGTGGATGACGACGACGATGATGAGCTCTTGGAAGACGACGACTCGGACTCGGGCTCGGACTCGGAGGTGTCCTTGGACGAGGATGACGATTCGGAGGAGACGGAACCGGAACCCGTGCCGGCCCCCAAGAAGCGGGGGGGTGCGGCGGGGGGCACGTCCGGGGGTGCGGCCGGGGCTCGGAAGCGGGGTGGGGCGGCGGTAGGAGTGGGGGCGGAGGTGGTGGCCCCGCTGGCAGTGGTCACACGTTCCCGGGCACCGGCTACAAAGCGTCCCCCGGTAGCCAAGACGGGGGCGGGGGCCAAACCCAAACGTGGGGGCGGGACGGGGGCGGGGGCGGAGGAGCCCGCCCCCTCCTCGGAACCCCTCGCGGAACTCGAGGAAGAGGCGTACTTTGCTTGAGGGGATGGGGTGGGGTGAGATGGATGGGGTTCAAAAATTGAATGGGATGATGGGGGGATGGGTATATCGACATAAACACATCGGACATCCTATACCCATACTGGTTCTCATCTCCTATACAACTCCTTGGAAACATGACCTTGGTAGCCATCCCTCAACCCGACACCTTTCGTCAGAACATCCGTCGCAAACTGGGGGAGATGCTGTCGGCCCCGGGGGTGGTGCCGGGGGCCGTGACCGGGGATGATGCCAAGACGTGTGGAAACCTGGAGAAGAGTGTGTATAATTATACCATCCGTGAGGCCACGGCCCGGAACATTGTGAAAAAATGGGACAACCCGGGGTTTGTGAATTTGTATTTGGACCGGCTACGGAGCATGTATCGGAATTTGAAAAACCCCGAGTTTGCGGCGAAGGTCGTGTCGGGCGAGATTGCGGCGGAGACAGTGGCATTCATGACCCATTACGAGATGAATCCGGGGCGCTGGGAGGAGAGCTTGGAGAAGAAGATGATGCGGGATGCCTCGCGGCTCAACAACAATGTCCAGGCCAGTACCGATATGTATACCTGTAAGCGGTGTAAGTCGAAAAAGACGACGTACTACGAGGTGGCGACCCGTTCGGCGGATGAGCAGATGACGATATTCATTACGTGTCTTGATTGTGGTAAGAACTGGAAACAGTAGGGGGGTTAGGGTTTGTAGGTTTTGTGATTCAGCATTGTAATTCTGTATTATACAACGGTGCCTTACCGTTTTTTTTACCTGGAGAGGGGGTCATTTTCTAGGCAATCGTGATTGTATGGGGGGGCTCTATACCATCCATTGTGGGGGAACATGACCGGATATGACGATGATTGGTGCTGTTGCGACCGGTGTCGAAAGGACCGGTGTCGGGGTGGAGGTGGGGGGGACCGCTCCTGTTCTCGGGAGAGAGAGCCTCGCCGGGGAGGCTCGGGGTGCCAAGAGCCCCGTCGGGGGTGTGAGGACCCTCGCTGTGGCCGATGCCGGCGGCCGCCGGCGCCCCCCTCTCGGGGCCTGCCTCCTTATCTACCTCCCGTCGAGACTGGGTGTGGTGGTGGCGGTGGCGGTGGTGGTGGCGGTGGCGGTGTGGGGGTGACGGTGGGTGGTGGTGGGACGGGGTGTGGTGGTGGGTGTGGGGCCAGTATCATCTATATCACCATTCGGCCTTGAGTTCGATCCACCGTTGTGACCGGTGTAACAGTGGTGTAGTATGAAAGAGCGGTTTGGGGGAGGCTCGATGGGGTATTTACTATGTATTTATGATTCTCTGGGGGAACCCTATATCCACTCTGGGGAATTAGGTTTTGGTGTGACCCATGTCCTCCCACGATTGTCGCTATGACGAACACGACGAACCTTGTGCTCCGGTGTGCCACGAGGGTGGGGACGGGCGTGGGGGTGGGCGTTGCCGTACCCCCGTCCGGTATCCCAAGAAGCGGTGTGACGACCGGGGGGTGGGGGGTGGCCGGGACCGTGATCGGGACCGAGGGCACGGGCACGGGCACGGGCGTCCCTGTAAGGACGGGAAGGATGGCCGGGATGGCTTCGACGGGAAGGATGGTAAGAACGGGGAGGACGGGAAGGACGGTAAGAATGGCCGTGACGGTAAGGACGGACGCGACGGGGAGGACGGTAAGGACGGTCAGGATGGGGAAGACGGCCGTGATGGCCGCGACGGGAAGGACGGCAAGGATGGAAAGAACGGGGAGAACGGAGAGAACGGTAAGGACGGCCGGGACGGGCGTAACGGTAAGGACGGCTACGACGGGCAGGACGGAGAGGACGGGAAGGACGGCAAAGACGGATGCGACGGCCAGGACGGTCGGGATGGCCGGGACGGCCAGGACGGCCAGGACGGTCAGGATGGGGAGGACGGACGCGATGGCGAAGACGGCCGGGACGGGAAGGACGGGTGCGACGGGAAGGACGGCCCTCCCGGTCCACCGGGCCCCCGGGGGTACCGCGGCGAATGTGGGCCTCGGGGGGGTCCAGGGCCCAAGGGGGAGCCAGGGTGTCCGGGGAGGGACGGGTGTCCCGGGGTCACCGGGGCGACGGGTCCCGCGGGGGGTCCCGGGCCAGACGGTCCCACGGGGGCCACGGGGGGAGTCGGGCCAGACGGTCCCACGGGGGCCACGGGTGGGGTCGGAGCGGTCGGTGCCACGGGGGCCACGGGGGGAGTCGGGCCGGTCGGACCCACCGGCCCTGCCGGGAAGGACGGGGTATGTACCGTCCGCGATACGAGCTGTGTGGCATTCCCTCAAACGTTTGTATCGTCGGATGTCAGTGGGGGGATACATGGACCACGGCTCGTGTATACCGTGAACCATACCTTCAGTTATGTGGTCTACGGCTTTGACCTCAGTAACAACCCTCGGAACCTGTTTGTAAAGACAGGGGAGACCCCCACGTACGAAAACGGTATCGGCTTTGTGTCCGACCCCGACGACGAGATCAATACCCAACACTATGTACAGGTGGATTTGGGCGACTGGCAGCGGGTGCGGAACCTCGAGTGTGCCGACCCCCGTATACGTATCGGTAGTATCCAGGTGGGAGAGGGCTATACCATCTACGGGTCGAATGTCTTGGGACAGCGGGGGGTGGTGTTGTCTACGTATACCAATACGGTGGACAACTCGGAGGCGAATGCCTCGCGGGAGGTCGTGATTCCCTCCTACGGGACGACGGACCGGACGGCGAGCGGGGACTTGTACCGGTTTGGGGCGGTACCCTATCGGTATATCTCCGTGAGTGCCGTGAGTAAGAATGTGACGTTGAACCTGTTGACGTTTACGTTATGTACCGGGGGTGGGTGTGGTTGCTAAGGAGATGGGGGATGGAGTGGGGGCCGGGGTTAGGGTCGGGGCGGGGGCCGGGGTGGCCCACTGGTAATACCGGCAATACACGATATTGACCACGACAATCGTCCCCAAGGACATGGCATGAAGGGAGAGGGCGACGGTCTTGTCGACCACCGGGAGAGCCATGAAGTTCAGGAGGACGACGGCACCCACCGTGCCCATCGAATTGAAGGTATAGTTGTAGCTGTCCATGTGAGTAGGTATGTGGGGTGTGGGGGTATCTGTGGATATCGGCCATTTTTTAGGTGGTTTTGTCTAGGGGGTAATATATAGATATTATATCCGATACCCTACCCATGTCCTTCGAGGCCAACCGTAACAACGACCACACCACCGGTAAGGCGGAGATGGAGAAAATCGTGAGCTTTCTCCAGGAGAACGGCTACGAATTTGATACGTTGGGACCTTCACCGAAGTACGAGGGCTACATGGTGGCGAATTTCAACAAGGAGATTCAGTATACGGATACCGAGGGTGAATGGATTCCTGACCGCCATCTGAAGGTGACGATCGAATTTGACAGTGATTACGATTACAAGACCACCTATCGTAACAAACAAGGAGATTATGTCTATAATGCGACCAAGGGGTTGGCGTTTGTCGACAAGTTGATGAAAAAATCCTACGGGGGAACTCGGAAACGCCGTCGGACCCGGAAGCCTTAGATGGTATTGGGATCACGCCATCCCCGGGAGTTGCGGGTCCGACGGCTCAATATAGTTGAAGGCGTACCGCTTCACCGGCAGGCGCTGGCCAAACCCCGTACAGCACTGTTTGTTCCCCGGGAAGATGGGGTGGATACAACATGTGGAGGGAAAGGGGCAATCAGAATCACGCTTACAGGGGATCCGGCGGCGGTTCTTCAGGGTCCACCGGGGCCACATGTTACGGATCTCCGGGAAGACCTCGGTCAGGGACGGGAGACGGGGCAGACCCGGGAAACGGAACCCCGAGTACGGAACCACGAACAACCACGTCAGGACGGCAATATACATTTTTTTATAGGGGATGACGGACAGGGTGGGGTTGGGGTTGGGGGTGGATGGGGGTATGGGGTATGGGCCCTAAGTTGAAGTAATATACATGGATATCTTTATGTATTTTTCATTTGGGGGTGGGGAGGGGTTTCTGACTCAGCGGGAGGGTGGGGGTCGGTTCGGTTCACGCACTATACTCCTCTTGGGTGGGGGGACGGGGTGGGGCCTCCACGAACCGTTTACCCTCCTTACCACACATGGATTCGATGGACCGGGCCGTGGTGCAATAGTCGTATTCCGTGGGCTCCGGGGGGTGGTTCGTACCCGTCACCAGGTACGTCACGGGGTGGGGGCGGATGGGGAAGAGCTCGCAGCGGCCGTGGCTCGGTTTACTGTGGCCATTGTCGATATAGTGTTTACAATGGAGACAGAACTTGACGGCGGGGTTACGGTAGACCGCGGTGCCGAGGGCCGAGGTGAGGAGGGTGGCGACGGTGGCGACGAGGAGTTGGGAGAACATGGTGGTTGGGTGGGGGTGGGGGTGGGGGTGGGATACGGGGCTATAGCACGAACCCTTTATGTGGATGGGGTAGATGACATCGTGGGAAGGATTCACGATGCCATTTGGTTAGAATGGGTTAGCCCCCACTCGGAATCGAACCAAGGATCTTTACCTTACTAAGGTAATGCAATAACCACTATGCCATAGGGGCAGATTGGGGTGTGAAGGTGGTGGCGGCCACCCTCACATGACCTATTCAGAGATTCTCTTTATATGGGTATTTGGGGTGTTTTGGGGAGGGTGGGGGTAGGCCGGCTCCGCCGGCCCCCTCAGAAGAACTTGTCCAGATAAAACGCCTTCCAGAAGTGCTTGCCCGCATCCCATACATCCTCTATGGGTTGTTCCAGGATGGTCAGGAGGCCAAACGTCGAATCGTACAGGAGGGTCATGGTATCACCCACGACATCACAACCGTAGCAGCTGGCCAGCACCTCGTCGGGAAAGTGCATGAAATGCAGGCCGGTGCGTTTATGCAAGCCTTGGTCCACCTTCTCCATGATACCATCTTTATGGCAAATCTTACCATCAATATCCCGCATCTTATGGGCCGGGTTCGCGTCCGAGCACCCGAAGATGGATAGGTACAGGGGGTTCAGGTCCACCTTCCCAAACGTCAGGATACGGATGATATAAATCGGCACCCAGAAGAAGATGGCAATCAGGGCATACAGGGCCATATCCACAATATACCACAGGGCACAGATACGCAGGTTCTTCGCCCAGGTCAGGCCACACCGGGTGATGTCCCCCAAGAGGGCGGCACTGTCGTCGAAAATCTTGATGAGCTGCTCGATGAACCCTTCAAACAGATGAATGACCCCGACCCCGAGCTGGAGGAATCCCTTACCGAACTCGATGATATGGGCCGGGAAGGTGACCAAGATATAGATACCGACCAGGGCCAGTTCGAAAAGCTTGCCCAAGATACTGAAGAAATCCTCGAACCCGAATCCCTCTTGGAAGGAGACCCGGGGGTCGTTGGGATCCGGGGTGGCCCCGTCGAGGTGGAGGGCGTTCCTGGCCAGGCTGGACCGGGTGTACAGGGGAACATAGGTGGTGGGGGGTTCCGGCTCGGGGGTGGGGAGGGGAGTGAGCGCGGTCGGTGGGGGAGGTGGAGGGACCGGCGGCCGACTGGGAACCACGGTGGGGGGGTAGAGATCTTGGAAAATATAATACACGACCATGGTAAGGACAATGAGTCCGATGATGGACACAAATACCGTGTCGAGCCAATCCATCTTGGTTCTTGGATATGGGGTGGGGGATGTTCGGGGGATGGGTTTGGCTGGGGGTCACTACTATATAGGTGATATCTAATCGGTGATATCTAATCTACATGATATCATCTATTGGGTGGGGGTCTTGGTTCTGGGTCTTTATTCCGATTTCATGGTATCGGCTTGGTTCTTGAGGGACTCGACATTGTCCCGCACATCACCCACAATCATGTCCATCTTACCGAGGGTTTTCTCTAAAGAGCCCACGTTTTCGATGATTTGTTCTTGGAGCTTCAGGAGGTCACCATACTTGCTCTTGATGAAATCCAGGTCCTTCTTACGGGTCTGAATCTCGGCCACCTTGGCGGACGACTTGGGGGTGTCGATCCGCTTCTCGGGCTCGTCCACGTTGGCGGCGGCCTTGGGCTCCTTTTCGTTCTCCATACCTTCATGGGTGGGGGTACCGATTTGCATCTGACGGGTGCCGTACTTGAAGATGTTGGCGACGACCAAGCCCATCAGGAGGACGACCACCATGTTCTTGCTAAAAAATGTCGTGATATAGGCGACCAAGACGAAGAGGAGGGGGGTCATCAAGTCCCCGTAGAGGGCATGGCCGACCAAGTTGAAGAAGACCATGAAGATGATGAAATAGAGGACCCAGCGGTTGTACAGGATACGGTTACCCTGTTTCTCGATGAAGGATTCACCACCTTTGATCATTTTATCCAAGACAGAGGGGTGAGACATGGAATGAGGGGTGGAGATGGGGGATGGGATGGGACGGGGATATTTTACGGTACGGTGTTCTTCGGGGAACTCTTATACATTATACTTGGGTTTTCGGGTAGGGGGTTAGGTGGCGGCGGTGGCCACGATACTACGAAAACTGAGGCGGGTCGGGGTCGTCGGGGTGAGGGGTGGGGTCGGGGGAAAGGGCTCGGATTCTGGGTCGGGGTCTTCTTGGGGGTCGTCTTCTTGGGGGTCGTCTTC
>Ga0209400_1001950_pt1 | contig 16020 bp, 17 predicted proteins | sample M_130807_EF_Meta_FD_187313 | JGI IMG/M metagenome (GOLD analysis project Ga0209400, IMG submission 187313) | Freshwater microbial communities from Lake Montjoie, Canada to study carbon cycling - M_130807_EF_MetaG (SPAdes) (version 2) | ecosystem: Environmental > Aquatic > Freshwater > Lake... | reverse complement strand
AGCGCCTGCAAGCTGGTCTGGTTCTGCTGGGCGAAGGTCTGCGCCCGCTGCTCCAGCAACTCCCGTGACAGCGCCTCGAACTGGCTGGTCAGGCCCTCGCGAGCGTTTTGCAGCTGTACCAGGCTATCGGCATTGCGCTGGCGCTCGGCGGCCAACTGGGCATCGGCACGACTGCGCTCATCGATCAGCTGCTGCCGGGCGCGATCACGCTCCAGGTCGAGGTCGGCCTGCAGTCGTTCCCGCTCCGCAACGATCTGGCCGGAGGCGAGATCGAGCTGAACCTGCAAAGCCGCATTGGCCGCCGCCAAGCGACCTCGCACCCAAAGCCCGCCGACAATGGCGCCAAGTACGCACGCGAACGCAAGTTCGAACAGGTTCAGACCAATCAGTTGAGGGGCATCCATGCAAGGTCCTCGGTTATGCTCTCGGGCGAAGTATGAGACAGCGATGGGCTCGCCACGTGAGCCTGAGCTGGATTTCGAGGAGAACACGCATGTCCATCGCGCTCTGGTGCCTACTGATTGCCGGCCTGCTGCCCGTTGCCGCGGCTGCGGGTGCCAAATGGGGTTTCCGCGACTACGATAACGCCAACCCGCGGCAGTGGCTGGCGCAGCAGACCGGCTTCCGCGCGCGCAGCAACGCCGCTCAGCAGAACAGCTACGAGGGCCTTCCGCTGTTTACTGCAGCGGTTCTGGTTGCCAGCTTCACCCAAGGACCGCAGCTGATCATCGACCAGCTGGCGGTGCTGTACGTGCTGGCCCGCGTCGCCTACATCGCCTGTTACATCGGTGACCGCCCCACCCTGCGTTCGCTGGTGTGGCTGGTCGGCGTGCTGTGCTGTGTAGCGCTGTTTGTGGTCGCCAATCGAACAGTCGCCTGAGCTATGGAAGTCCTGAGGCGCCGTGTCGCCGTCGCGCTGACGCGGCCCGACACAGGATCCGGTGCGCTGCTGCGGGGCATCACCATCCTCGCCGTATTGGTGTCGGCCGGCATGGCTCAAGCCATGTCCTTGGAAGACATTCGCGATCACTTGGTGAACGACGAACACTGGGTGGTGCTGATTTGCAGCTGCCTGTTCGGACTTGAGTTCGGCTTGCGGCTGTGGGCCGCACCCGAGATTGATGAGAACGGGCAGGTCGATCACGAGCCAGGACAGCGAAGCACCTACCTCCTGTCATTCATCGGTGTGGTCGACTTACTGTGCTGGACTCCGGTCATTCTGCTTCCAGCGATCGGCACCGGCGATTGGCTTGCCGTGCTGCAGATGATCCCCTTGTTCAAGCTCGGGCGTTACATCCCCGGGCTCGAACTGGTCGGCACCGTGCTGCGCAACGAGTCACGTCTACTGCTGGCCACCTTGTCGAGTCTGACCGTGCTGGTGCCGGTGATGTCGACGCTGGTGTACGTGTGTGAACACGACGCGCAACCGGAGGTGTTTCGCAGCATCCCCCATGCACTGTGGTGGGGCATCGTCACCATGACCACCTCCGGGTATGGCGACATGGTTCCCGTGACCTTACCGGGGCGAGCCTTGGCGGGACTGGCGATGCTGGTCGGCATCGCGATGCTGGCGATGCCGGTGGGCATCATCGCCAACGGCTTTGCCAATGAGGTACGCCGACGCGAACTGCTCGCCAATTACCGGTTGGTCTCCAGTCTCCCGCTCTTCCGTGATCTCGATGCGCACTGCATTGCTGACATCGCAAGTTTGCTTAGGCCGCAGGTGATGCCGGCTCGAAGCGCGGTGCTCACGCGCGGTGAAATCGCAAGCTCGATGTATTTCATCATCGAGGGCGAGGTCGAAGTGCAGGTTGCTGCGGAACCGGTTCTGCTCGGTCCCGGCGAATTCTTCGGCGAAGGCGCCCTGATCGAGAATCGTCCACGTAAAGCGACGATCCGAACCCGCAAGACCTGCCGCTTTCTGGTGCTCGAACTCACTGACTTCCATGCCCTGACCGAGCGCCAGCCGGAGATCCTGAAGCGCATCCGAACGGTCAGCGACACTCGCAACTGAGTCAAGTCGACCCTCCATCATCACTGTTGGGGAAGCCGGCTGCCGCCATTTTTGTCGTCTTTCTTGCATCGGTTTGCGCGCCGTCAGATTCCTTACACGCGCACGCTCTTCAACGCTTTTCTACGCCGTCTCCCGAAGCCTAGCGTGACCGCTGACGACTGAAGTACGGACGTCGCGGCGCCTGATCCAGGCTCGTTCATCTGCTCCGGAGAGACACATGGGCACTACCCTACGCAATTGGTCGGATTTCCCGGCCCCCGTCGGCGAAATCGCCGCACTGTCACTCAACCTCGAGTCACAAGGCGGCGCAACGCTTTTTGGGCTCTACGAACGCGTTCTGACCGACTTCACATTGGATGTCGGCGCGTCGGACAAGCACAACCTGTTCTTCCATGAAGGCGAAGGCATCGACACGCTGCGCGCCACCGGCACTTTCAAAAATGACGGCGGCAAGGTCCAGACCTTGGTCTACGAAGACAACGTCGTCTACACCGGCATCGTGGCGACCGCTGGCGAACGCTTCACACTGTCGGGCGGCAACACTCATCTGGCCAATGGTCAAGACTTCAGCGGTCATTTTGAGCGCGTCAAATTCGAGGACTTTACCGAAGGCTACAGCGTCGACCTCAAGGGTTCGCTGTCGGCTGAAACCGGACTCGGCTTCTTCACGTCGGGCAAATTTCTAAGCGACGATGGGTCAGGCTACAAGATCGGCGGCAAGATCTCGTTCGACATTAACTCTGGCGACCCAACGTTCAGCGGCCTCGTGCGCAGTATCGACATCTACGACACCAGCGGCCATGTGGTGGCTACTGCCCGCGGACTTGCCGTCGATGCCGCCGACTTTGGCGATGGCTTGGCGTCGTTCAACGATGAAGTGATCTTTGCTGGCAATGACAACGTCACCATGGGTAACGGCGGCAGCGAGTTCGACGCTTGGGCCGGTAACGACCGCGTGGCAGGCGGAACGGGTGACGACACGATCTTTGGCGGCGATGGCAAGGATGTGTTGACCGGCGGCGCGGGTAACGATGTGCTGAATGGTGGCGCCGGCAACGATGTGCTCGACGGTGGCGCCGGCATCGACACCGTCAGTTACGCCGACGACACCGCAGGGGTCGTGCTCAACCTTGTCAGCCGGACTGCGCTTGGCGACGACAGCGGCCGCGACACCGTCAAGAACTTCGAGAATGTGGTCGGTGGCAGCGGCAACGACAGCATCACGGGTAACGCCCTCGCCAACGATCTGCAGGGCGGGGCGGGCACCGACACGCTGATTGGTGGGGCCGGCGACGACACCCTAACCGGTGGTGCCGGGGCCGACAGTCTCGACGGTGGTGACGGCGCCGACACCTTCGTCTACACCGCGAGCACCATCCCGGTGGGCGGCGCAGGTGATCTGACGGCCAACGTCGTCGATGTCATCAGCGGTTTCAGCACCAGCGATGCGCTCAATCTGTCGGCAGTGGAGTCGTTGCTGGTGGCGTCTGGCGGCTCTGCTGGGGCGGGTGGCGTAATCCACGCCATGACCGATTCCACCCATTTTGCCAATGGCGCCGTGGGGGCGATCGAGGTGTACGATGATGGCACCGACACCTACCTGCGCGTTAGCACGGGCGCCACCACGGCCTTCGTCGCAGCTGACGACGTAACCGTAGCCAAGCTGGTTGGCGTCACCGGCCATACCTTTGCGCTCTCGGCCGCCGGTCTTTTGACGATGAGCTAAGCGCCGAACCCGTCGAGGCCGGCAGCACGAGGCTTCGACGGGGACGATGAATACCGATGATTGATCTCATTACCGGTCACATGGGGGTAATGAAAATGCCCCAACCTAAGCTGCTACCCAGTTCTCGAGTCTTCAGATGAGCCGCGCCGACCACGCTTATCCGCTTCACCCGTCTCAGCTGACCGTTGGCCTGTACATTTGGGTCGACATGCCGTGGCTGGACCATCCCTTCCTGCGCAGCAAGCTCATGCTGAACACCCAGGCCGAGGTTGATGAAGTCAAGGCCGCCGGCGCCGAAGGCTGCTTGTACTGGTACCCGGGACGTAGTCGTGGTACGCCCCTGCCCCGCGCTGTTCCCGAAGCGGCACCCGCTGTTGCAGAGACGCCGGCAGTCGACAGCGCTGAAGCCTTGGCAACCCGACGCGAGCGCGAGCTCAACCAACTCAAACAGTTGACCCATGCCGCTCGCAAAGCGTGGGATGGTATGGCCATGTCCGTTTGGGCGGTAGTGCACGATATGCCGCGGTCGCCGGTCAGCGTCGGCGTCAAGCTGAGCTCCATCGCTTTCGACGTGGTCGAGAGCATCGCCAACGCCAGCGCCTGGCAGCTGCGCAAACTGGCCGACTCGAGTGCCCGCGGACAGCATCACCACGCGCTGCGCACCATGACCTTGAGTGTGATGATTGGCTCGCAGTTGGGCATGTCCGAACAGGAGCTGCACGAACTCGCGCTCGCCGCACTGGTGCACGACGCGGGCCACACCGACATCCCCTACCCGAAAGTCAACCTCGCGAACCCGCGGCTCATCGGGGGGCCAGGGTCGTTTATTGATCGCGAACGCTTGCAAGAGCACATCAGACTAGGCGTCGAACTGGCCAGCATGACCGGCGTATTTTCGCCCAACGCTCTCAAAATCTTGGCTCAACACCACGTCGCCATGGATGGTAGCGGCCTCCCCCGCGACACCAGCGACGTTTGTCTCGGCGCACGCGTGCTATCACTGGCGGATCGCTTCGATCGCTTGTGCACACCGGCCGACAAAGAAGACCCGCCGATGTCGCCGTCGAACGCGATCATTCACTTGTTCCGCAACGAAAGCCGGCGCTTCGACCCCAAAATCATGCAAGCCTTCATCAAGCTGATGGGCATTTACCCGCCCAGCACCATCCTGCGACTGAAGGACGGCTCGATCGCCATGGTGGTGTCGCCCGGCGCTGCAGCACACCAGCCCTTGATCGTGGTTTATGACCGCAAAGTTCTGCCCCAAGAGGCCGAGATCGAGGTGTTGGGCTTGCCCGGCGGCTCCCCAGTGGTGTCCGTGCTCAATAGTGTGGGGCTTCCTGTCACCATCATCGAATGGCTGGAAAAGATCGAACTGCGCTTGGCGGCCAACCCGGTGTTGGCACTGCGTAAAGAAATCACGGAACAGGCACCGGAGCCGCAGGCCGCTTGATTCGGTAGCCACGGCTGGGCAGGAGCGATCTTGGATGTCCGCAAGTCCGACGAGCGCGGCTTCGCCGACCATGGCTGGCTGCGGAGCTATCACTCGTTCTCGTTCGCGGCTTACCATGATCCGGCGCACATGGGCTGGGGCAACCTGCGGGTCCTCAACGACGATCTGATCGCCCCAGACATGGGCTTTGCGATGCACGGCCATCGTGACATGGAGATCATCAGCTACGTCGTCGAGGGCGCGTTGGCTCACAAGGACAGCCTCGGCAACGTCACCACCATTCCGGCGGGCGATGTGCAACGTATGAGCGCCGGCCGCGGCGTCATGCACAGCGAGTTCAACCCAGCCAGCGATGCCCGCGCCCGACTGCTGCAGATCTGGATCGAGCCGCTGCAGCGTGGCATCGACCCCGCTTACGAGCAGCGCACGTTCGCACCATCGGAGAAGCGTGGCCGCCTCTGCCTTGTCGCATCGCCAGACGGCGCTCATGGCTCACTGACGGTCCATGCCGATGCGTCGCTCTATGCAGGGCTACTCGACGGCAAAGAATCGGCGACACTAACTCTCGACCCGATTCGCAAGGTCTATGTCCACGTCGTGCGAGGGACGCTGTCGGCCAACGGCCAGCGCCTTATGGCTGGCGATGCCGCAAAGCTGACGGGCGAATCGTGCCTTACCTTCGGCAATGGCGAAGACGCCGAAGTGCTGGTCTTCGATCTAGCACCCTAGCGTAGCGCTGCGCCCCCGAGCGGAGCCACGCTCATACGACCGTTGGCGGCATTTTTCGCCGCAACCACCCGGCGTTATCTGGCGCGCCCGAGACGATTCGAACGTCCGACCCCTGCCTTCGGAGGGCAGGGAATACATTCCAGAGCGGTACAGAGCAGTCCATTAAACTACTGATTTACTTGCATTGAAGTACACCCAAGTTCACAATGTTCCAACAGGTTTTGAGGCACTTTTGGGGCACCCGTGGCGACTGACATCCGCTCTAAGACCAGCCGAGCAAGGCTCGCTCCCAAGCACCACCCTTACTGGACAAGGCTGGAGGTGGGCGGAGAACTGGGTTACAGAAAGCAGACGTCTGGAGAAGGGGTCTGGCAGGCCAGATGGCGCGACCCGGTAAGCGGCAAGCGTCCTGAGAGGTCCCTCGGGCGCTTCGAGGATTTCGATCAGGCTGCCGAGGCGGCTCGGAAGTGGTTCCGCTCTCTCGATATGGGCGTGACCTCGAAAAAAGTCACCGTCTCTGAGGCTTGCAGGCTTTACGTCGACCACAATCGGATTGCCAAGACGCCAGCAAACGCGAGCGATGCTGAAGGACGGTTCCGTCGCCTTGTCTATTCGCATCCCATCGGAACGAAGTCTTTGGACCGGCTCACCAAGGCAGATGTCACTCGTTGGCAGGTCGGCCTGATTGCGGACGCGGATGGGGACGATGAGGAAGCAGTCCGCCGGGCGAAAGACAGTGCCAATCGCAACCTCGCTGCCCTGAAGGCGGCGCTTAACTTCGCACTCGCTCAGGGCATGGTTTCTGGCTCCGTGGCTTGGGAGTCCGTCAAGGCATTCCCGAGGGTTGGCGCTCGGCGGGACTACTTCCTGACTCGCGAGGAACGCCGTGCCCTGCTGGCCAACTCGCTGCCGGACTTCGCCGACTTCATGACGGCAATGCTCATGACCGGGGCTCGCCCGGGGGAGTTGTCGAAACTCAACGTGGACGACTTCGATCGTAACGTAGGGACTCTCACTATCCCCTCAGGCAAAACCGGGAGAAGGCTGACCACTTTGAGTACCGACGCCGTCACGTTTTTCAAACGGGTCTCAGGTAACCGGATCGGCCGCCAGACACTCCTGCCCCTCGCTGCCCCTGTCGTGCGCCGCGGCAATGTCATCGACGATCGGTGGGGCAAGGATCAGTGGAAGGAACTCTTCAGAGTGGCGGCCGATCTCTCTGGCATTCCGCTCGAAGCGAAACTCTATTCCCTTCGTCACACAGCCATATCGGAAATGGTGCTCAGTGGCGCGAGCGTCTTTGAGGTTGCGAAGTGGACTGGCACCTCAGTCAAGATGATCGAGGACCACTACGGTCACCTCAGGCTTGAGAGCACCCGGGCGCGGTTGGATGCAATACGGATTTTGTGAGGGCCGCCTATGAAATCCACCCATAAAGGTGCTCTGCAACAGATTGGCGAGTCGGCAATCGACCCGCCTGCTGTAGAGGATTCCGGACAGTCGGCCTCCGATGCTCATCTCGATCCCGTGGCTCGTTTCTACGACATCCTCAATTCGACAGAAGAACTGGTTTCGGCGGACCCTGAGCCGGATTGGGCTGGGCTGGAGGAGAGAATCACCAGAGCACTTGTCGAGGTGCTGCCCTCGGTCCCAACCTCTGAGGTTGCTAGCGAGTTCGCTTATGAGTTGGTGACCCGAGTTAGAGGCGAGTGGTCTGAGTTGGCCATCGGGGCGCTTTCAGAAGAACACAAAAGTCTTTCCGCCAATCTTCGTCGTCTGAAGGCTCTAGAGCCTTACGAGGCAGCAAAAGATGCTGTGGTGAAGTGCGTTCTGGAAATTCGAGCGGTCAATGAGGCTGCAGGGGTTTTCATGACGAGGACTGAGACCATCTGGGATCACCTCCATCAAATTCGAAGAGCCGTGGAGGAAGTGCCGAGGGGAGGACGTTGGCTTAATAAGCCCCCCAAAGATGATGAGGCTTGGGCGAGGATGTTTGATGTCATGGTCTATGACAGCAAATGTTGGCCGGGACGCCGCGGCCGGCGTCCAAAAGCCAGTCTTACGCCGTAACGCGTTTAATTTCTACAGCGCTCTTCACTAGCCTCCTTGAAACGCTCGATTTCCGAGTGGATTCTGTGGAGGCTAAAGATGGACAAAACACCAATGCTGCAATATGCAGCAGCAGGAGACCAGTCGGCAGATAGGCTTCTAGTCCTGTCCGAGGTACTGCAACGGTTTCCCGTCTCAAAGTCGACTTGGTTCAACGGCGTTCGTAACGGCAGATACCCTCAGCCTGTGCGACTGGGGATCAGGCGAGTGGCGTGGCGCCAGTCGGCGATTGATGCCCTGATTGCCGGGCTCGAGTGACGCCATGGCTATCCTCCTTGAACTCACCGGTTGCCCCAAGTGGCACTCCTGCTCCGCACCCGTGTGTCCGCTCGACCACCTTTGGGCTCATCGATCGATGCAGTCGGAGGATCCGGTCTGCTTCTATCTGTCTGAGGCCGTCAAGGATGGTGCTGAGGCTCGTTTTGAGGGAGCGGGGCTCGGAGAGATCTTCTGTCGGCTTATGAGGGTACTACCAGAGGTGGTCTTGTCTTCTGGGCGCGTCCGAAGAACCCTCGAGCGCGCTCAAACAAACGGATCCCGAATGGACCGTCGTGTCCCAGAACGGGGGTGACATGGACTACAACGCAATCCCAAAGCAAATGCGAGAGGCTCGTCGCTGGTTGGTGTGGGGTCGCAAGAAAGCGCGAGGCACGCAATCGGTGAAGAGCCCGTACTACGTCAGCGGGAAAGCGCGGGGGCTTGGTGGCCAACTAGATGCGCCTGACGATCTTATGCAACTTGCCACATTTGAGCAGGCTATTGAGGTGGACGGTTATTCGGGAATCGGATTCGCGCTCGGGCCAGACGGGTACGGTGGCGTTTGGCAGGGCATCGACCTCGATGGAGTGCCGGCAGCAGGCTTGCACGACGTGGCTCTCGTACTGCCCGGCTACGTTGAGCGGTCGCCCTCTGGGCACGGTTTGCACGCAATCGGCTATGGGGAGTCCTTCAAGAACCTTGGCGCTAACGGGAGCGGTGTCGAGGCTTATTGCGGGAAACGGTACTTCACCGTCACTGGGGACTTCTTGTGGGGTGACATCTGCTGTCTCGCCGACTTCACCCAACAGGTATTACTCCCCCGCCATACGTCCGCTTTACACAGAGACGTAGAGCCCCAGAGACGCAGCGACTCAGATACCCAGAATCTCAGTAACTCAGGAAACCCAGATAGACATGAGATGGGGGGGTGGCGATTCCAGACTACTGTCATCCGACCACAGCCGGGGTAAGGCACAAAAAACTCTTCGCACTTGCTCGGCACCTCAAGACGCGCTACCCAAGCGCCACCGCAGCCGAGATGAGGCCCTTCGTGGAGGAATGGCACCGCGAGCATCTGGCGACCATAGGCACTAAGTCTTTGGATGCGACTTGGGTCGACTTCTGCAACGCATGGGAGGACGTGAGATGCCCTGAGGGCGAGGGGCTGCTTGATGTCACTTTCCGCAGCATCGATCTCAGCACGCCGGTTCCCGACAAACTCAAGTCGCTTGGCTACGGCGCAGAGTTGTTTGCGGTCGTAGAGTTGTGCAGGCGGCTTGCACGCGCTGACGACGCCCAGTTCTTTTTGGGATGCCGCTCTCTTGCTGATTTGCTTGGTTGGTCAGCCCCAACTGCGAACAATGCTCTGCGGATGCTGGTTAGGCACGGGATTCTCGAAAAGATTTCTAACGGTGCGTTCGCCACACCCAAGGGACCTCAGTCCAGCGAGTACCGCTTTAAGGGGTGGTAACCCAGTGCTCCGCGTTGAGAAACGTGACGAATCGCTAACGAATCGCTAACGAATCGACCGAGCCCGAAGGACGTGAGCGGGGAGACTTTACGGAGCCATCGCGCACGCACGCGCACGCGAGCAGCGGAGATCTCGGCCCCGAGATTTCCCCGAGCAGGATGCCGGCCCGAGCGGCTTCACTGGTGGCTAATGGATGGCGTCAGCGGACCCGCCCCTTAGGCTGCCCGTTGACGTCGACGATGTCGCCGCCAGCGTGGACTCGCCCCTTAGGCTGCCCGTAGATGTCGACGATTTCGCCGCCAGCGTGGACTCGCCCCTTAGGCTGCCCGTAGATGTCGACGATTTCGCCGCCAGGGTTGACTCGCCCCTGAGGCTGCCCGTAGATGTCGACGATTTCGCCATGACGACGGTTGTTCTCATTTTCTTGGGAATCCCAAGCCAAGGCCTGCTGCGTCAGGGCGGTTCCCAGAAGCATGGATACAGCCAAAAACGTATTGCGCAAGGTGGCCTCCGAAAGAAGTCGTAGGGTGTTCAGGGGCGTCACTGTGAGGGGCAGTCGATGCTATAGCCTGTCCGAGGTCGTTAACTTGGCAGGCTCAAGTCCGAGGTTGCTGATGTGACGAGTTCTATATTCGCACCATTCATCGATAGCCGCTAGCCGTGAAAACCGGGGACCCCTGGGGCAGACGGGGTGGTGCCGCCCGCGACCGGAGAGGCCATGCTCGAGGGGCCGGGCTGCCACAGGCCTTCATTTGCCAATTGCCTCAAGGTAGTACTCCATCATCCATCCAAGGCGGTGCGTCGCAGTTTTTATGTCGTTGAAGAACTCCCAGATGGGATGCTGCGAGAGAAGTGCGCCCCTCAGACGACCATCTGATTCTCGGCAGATGGTTGCTACTACAGCCCCATAAGCCTTGTCCCAAACGATGTATTGCCAGTCGTCGGATTTAGCGAAGCCCTCGAAGTCGGCGTGTTCAGAGAGTTGTATGCACCAGAACCGTCTGCTCTTGTAGACGGCTGTATGTGGGCCTAACTCGGGCAGGACGTAGGTCACCGAAGCCTCCAAACCGTCAGTGCTACGCCTGCTTCCTTGCACATTATTTGGCACCGTGCCGTAACGAACGGTGCGGTCGTTATCACGACGCACCCCCAGACACGCTCTTCGGCCAATTGAGGGTGACGAACTCGATCCCCCAACGACTGTTGCTAGATCGCGCTATTGGTCTGTGCTCCCCTGGGCCGGTAGACGATGACAAGCGGTCCACCGAGTCTTGCACGGGGTTGCCGGGGGTCGTATCCCAAAAAGTTACGCTTTCGAGATCTGGATGGGCCCTGGAAAAGTGCAAAACAGCCTCGACTTGCCAACTGGTGGCGTGGGAATCGAAAGATCCAAGCCGCGTCTTAATTCCCGAGAGGTGGGTCAGTCCTACTCGTCTCGCTCCGAGGCGATAGAACGCCTCATGGAGGCCCTCGTAAGTGACGTTGTACATGAAGTCTCGAGAGGTGCTGCTCCACCTGTCATTTGCAAAGCGCTGGTGGCAAATTGAGCCATCGTAAGGGGCAAGCACCGCCCCTTTCAGCCGGCCCTCGGGAATCCTCGACGGCAGAGTGATAAGCGTGGCGTCGGTATTGTGAAACCTGTTCCAGTCAGCGAGTGACCCGATGCTGGGTTCTAACTCAACTGGGCCACCCGTCACCATGTTCCAAAGGCTGGTATCGGGGTAGCCTAGTTCTCTAGAAAGCAAGGCGCGTGACTGGCCAAGTTGTGAGAACCCGTCCTCGCTATCGATAATCAGGCTGTCAATTTTGCCTGGGAGGGCAAGTAAGGGCTCAAGGTCGCAAACGACGACATGGTTAATTGACAGATGCTTCGCCAGAGTTATCACTCGGGCACAAGAATTATTGATCATTGCGACTTACCCCTTGGGGGGGTCACTGACAAACCATGGTGGGGGCTACTGCGTGGAGCGACTGGTTTGCAATCGGGACGCAATAGAGATTTTTGCTGGTGCGGGGTGCGGGTAGGGGCTGGCCTGCCATGCAGGCTCTGTAGGTTGCATTTCCGTGCATAATCGCTTCGCCAAAACCACCAATAGTCGCGGCCGCTAAGAGCGTCTGCGGTCGCAAAATACTCTCGGTCGGGAAGACGTCATTACTTTTTTCCGAGGCGCCGCGCATTAGACTAGTCTTCTGTTACCCAGCCAGTGACATTCTGCTTGGGAATCGACAGCCAATCCTCGGAAAGTCGAACAGAAACGCGCAATCTTTTCGCCCCGCGAGTTTCTCTGTATAAATTCAGTAATCTATCGCTAAAATCAGAAAGCGGTATTGAGATGCTCTCATTTTTTCCATTTAGTCGAATAGAAACATCCCGGGTTATTAAATTATCAACATTGACCGAAACCGTGACGGTCTTGGCTTTCATGAAATCATCGAGTGGAATGTATGAACGCCGCTCTGCTTGACATGATCGCCACCAGCCACCACCAATGTCTTCCATGCCCGGAAAATGCGAGCGACTGTCTGTGAACAAGCATCGTCTCAATTGAACGATCAAGTTCTCTTGTGCTAAGAGGACTGGTCTATATGGGTGCAATATATGAAGGCCCATGTACCTCGTGGATTTGCCAGTGTCATTGTGTGGCGCGTCCCAGTCGAATGTAAGACGCGGTGCTGGAGGCTGTCGCGAGTCGCCACTTGGCGCCGTCGGCGGCGAAGGTGGGGGAGGCGTCGTTTCAACATTTGGCGGGGTCCACGGCGAAGGTGAGGGGGGCGTCGTTTCAACAGGTGGGGTGCGTGATGGTTGCTCAGTTCTGCCGGATGGAACTGGAGGCTTCGCTTGCGCTACAGCGGTGTTCGAGGAAGACTCGCATACCAATAGATAAGTGAATTCTTGTGCGGCGGCAGCGAGTCTTTCGCTGCCTATGGTCTTCGCAGAATTGCTAAGGGTGAAGGGCACTTTGTTTTCTGCTAGGAAGGCTTTGAGAAGGGTCGGCGAAACTGCAAAATTGACATTTTGCGCGACGTCCCCGGTCTCTTTGACTTGCATTAGAACGTTCAACTTGGCGACTACAACCCCGATAACGTTGCCGGAGTTGTCCAGCAGCGGCCCGCCACTGTTGCCCGGTTGTATCGGTGCCGTGAACTGGATATTGGTTGCGTCTTCACCAAGACCGCGAAGCGCGCTGACCACGCCATCTGTGAAGTTTCCGGTGCTCGTTAAGGTCCCGGCTAGCGGAAACCCGAAGACACCTACCCTCTCGCCAAGGTGGGGCTCGGAATACCTCAGGGGCGCGATTGCTGAAGACACCCCTAGCGAATGAAGAAGCGCGAGGTCTGCGTCCTCATCGAAAGCCACAACTTTAGCCTTCCGAATACCCTTCCTCGTGACTACCGCGACTTGGCTGCAACCCTTGACAACATGGTGGTTAGTAACGAGTTTCGAGGTGGTTACGGCGAACCCGGTCCCCGAAGACACCTCGGCCCGACAGGGTGCATTCACGAGTATCGCCACCGTTACAGCGAGCGCCTGACTGACGAAATTCACTTTGTTGGCAAAGGTCCGCTCGGATCTAGGCATGCGACGGGTGGCGGTGCGCAGTGTTTGGGTAACCATCCAATCCACCGCCAACGGAAAGGTTGGGAGTGGCAGGCTGGAAACGAATGCTGTTGCTCGCATTTCGGGATGGTAGCACCGTCCAAAATGGGGGCCGACCGTTTTATTTCACCGAAACCCTCTACATTCCGATGCGCAACCTGCCATGTGCCTCTCGTGGTGCGTTAAAGAGGGCACTAGCCACTACACAGTGGCCACGTAGTCCTGAAAAGCAAAAAGCCCAGCAAGTTGTGGCTGGGCAGATCTTGTAAGGCTAATCAAGAACGAACTTGCTAAAAAAGAGGCACTTTTGAGGCACCACAACTCGGCAAAACGCGCAACTCATTGATTCTATGGCGCGCCCGAGACGATTCGAACGTCCGACCCCTGCCTTCGGAGGGCAGTACTCTATCCAGCTGAGCTACGGGCGCGTGGCGCGGATTCTACCGCAGGCGCCGCCGCACTCCCATAAATCTCAACGGGTGTGGGCGCCAAGCCAATGTGCGCGATGCGCAACGCCGCGGTCGCTTCTTCGAGATGTCGCTCGAAAGCGTCACCCACCGGCGTATGGCGCTTCCCGCGCGGGCGCACGATATGCCACTGCGATTCGATCGGGAAACCCTCAGCCGACAATTGGCAGATGCCCTGTTCGGGCAGGTGTTCATCGAGCGAGTGCACCGACACCACCGCCAGCCCCAATCCGCCGGCCACCGCCTGCTTCACCGCCTCGTTGCTACCCAACTCCAAACGCACGCGCGGCTTGATGCCCAGCGTCTTGAAGTGCCGCTCGCAGGCCATGCGTGTGCCCGAGCCGCGTTCCCGCATCACGAAGCTTTCGGCGGCGAGATCGGCCGCCGTCACCTGTGTCCGCCCGGCCAGCGGGTGATGCTCCGGCGCGATCAGCACCAGCGGGTTGGCCAGGAACACCCGATCCTCGAGGTCCATGTCAGCGGGTGGCTGCGACATGATGTACAGGTCGTCGAGGTTCTGCTGCAGACGTTCGACCACGCCATCGCGGTTAAGCACCACCAGCGCCGCATCGATGTCGGGATAACGCTGGCAAAAGGTGCCGAGGATGCGCGGTACGAAGTACTTGGCGGTACTCACCACGGCGATGCTCAGCCGGCCTCGCGTGAGCCCCTGCCGCGCGTCGATGCGCTGCGCGAAGCCGTCCCATTCGTTGGTGATGCGGCGCACCGTCTCGGCCAAGTCGCGGCCGACGTCAGTCAGGTGCACGCGCCGTGAGATCACCTCGTAGAGCGGCATGCCAATAGATTCGGTCAGCTCTCGCAGCTGCATCGATGCCGTGGGCTGCGTGACATGGGTGGCGCGCGCCGCCCCGCTTACGCTGCCGGTATCGGCAAGGGCGAGGAATAGGCGCAGCTGGCGGAAGGTCACATGCATCGCCATGGGTGTGTCTCCTTGTTGACTGCCGGGCGAGTTCGCTTAGTGACCGTGGCACGGGAACATGACGTAAGGCGAACTGGCTTGATCATGGGTTGCAGCGGTCACAGCTATCGGCCGTGGCCTGCAGCGCCAAAGGTCGTTCGTCGCGGTGGGCACAGCGCGGGCAGCACCAGCGCTCGGCGCGAGGCACCCGTGTTGGCATGCCGCAGGCTTCGCAGGGCGCGCCGGCAATCGCTTCCGCCGGCCCGAAGCCCGGTGCGGCACACGCGGGACACGGCGTCGACAGCCGCGATGCCAGCGCGGATGCGGCACGCGCGATCATGGCCAACCGCGTCGGGTTGCGGTGCGCGCGCATGTCGGTCTGCAACATCACCGGTCCGGCGGCGAGCCCCTCGCGCACCCGCACCAAAACCGTATCCGCATCGTCACAGGTCTTGTCGAACCAGGGCTCGCCCGGGCGCCCGACGATCACGCCGTGGCCGGGGAGGCCAACCTCGGCGAGAAAATGCCGCGCCGCATCCAGGTCGACCACTTCGGCAGTGCGCCAATTGGTCTCCGGCCCCTGCACAAATCCCTCCACCGCATAGCCGGCCTCGGCGTCCCACCACACCAGCAACTCGCGGCCCCAACCCGAGACACCGAGGAAGGGGTCACCGCCAAACGCGCCTTCGCTGCCCAGGCCGTAGCGGCTGCCGCCCAGCTCGCAGGCGAGCTTGGCTTTGCTAAGCGCCGCGTCGCGCATGCTGCCCTGCCGCTCGATCTCGCCGGAGAAGGTGCCGAGGGTGTCGGTATCAAACCTGTCGATGGTCTCCAGCGTCTGCCCAATCGCCGCCAGCGCCGGCGCGATTGCAGGCGCCTTGGCATGGCGAGTGAGCAGGCAAACGCGCCCGCAGGATGAGGTGTCAATGGTCATAGGTTTATTACTATGAGAAATGCTTTAACAATCAACTATGAAACAGTCTAGGGCAGCCCCATCATCCTTGCCATTCTTATTGGGGGCTGACCATGCAAAACTTTCTCGACCCGGCGATCCTGTTCTTCGTTTTCGGCGTGTTCGCCGGCTTCGCCCGCTCCAACCTCGAGATCCCCCAGGCGATCTCGCGCTTCCTCTCGCTATATCTGCTCATGGCACTCGGCCTCAAGGGCGGCTTCGCGCTGAACAAATCGGGCCTCACGCCGGAGGTGGCGGTGAGCCTTGGCACCGCCATCCTGCTCGCGGTGGTCATCCCGCTGATCGGCTACAACCTGCTGCGACGCG
>Ga0209400_1001948_pt1 | contig 16030 bp, 16 predicted proteins | sample M_130807_EF_Meta_FD_187313 | JGI IMG/M metagenome (GOLD analysis project Ga0209400, IMG submission 187313) | Freshwater microbial communities from Lake Montjoie, Canada to study carbon cycling - M_130807_EF_MetaG (SPAdes) (version 2) | ecosystem: Environmental > Aquatic > Freshwater > Lake... | reverse complement strand
TGGTTTTGCCGTAGAGCCGCCCAGAATGGGCATAAAACATATGTGGATCAAGATCTTTCTAAAGAGATCTTCCATATTGGAACATTTGAGTTCAAACATGAGCATACACTAGCGTGTAGGGATGTAGAAAATGGCACTTGATACTTATAGTGGACTGAAGACAGGAATTGCTGATTATTTAAATCGGGATGACCTGACTTCTATTATCCCGTCTTTTATCGCTTTGGCTGAAGCAAAATTTAATCGTAAATTGCGTGTTCGCCAGATGGTAAAACGGGCTACTGCCACTTTAGATACTCAATACTTTGCCTTTCCTTCTGACTTCCTACAGGCTAAAGAGTTCCAGTTAAATACGAATCCTATTACGTATTTGCAGTATGTCACTCAAAATCAGGGTGACTATGGTTCTGCAAATCAGTTTATTTCTGCAGGTAAACCTCAGTTTTATACAATTATTGGAACTCAGATTGAAGTAATCCCAACTCCTGATGCTAGTTACACAGGAGAACTTACCTATTATGGTAAGATTACTGCGTTGAGTGATTCAAACACAAGCAACTGGCTTCTTGCTTATGCCCCAGACTTGTACTTATATGGTGCATTGGTTGAGGCAACTCCATATTTGAAAGATGATGAGCGTCTTGGCACTTGGAGTACGTTATATACAAACTCCTTGGGCGACATAGAAATAGCAGATCAAAGGGCGTCTGTTTCTTCTACTCCGATTGTTCGTGCCCGATCTTTGGGGTGATATATGGCTGGTTCATTTTCCGATTACTTAGAAGATAAGCTTCTAAAACACGCATTTACTAATACTACTTATACACCTGCAGCTACTATGTATGTGGGTTTGTATACTGCCGCACCTACTGATGCTGGTGGTGGTACACAAGTATCTGGTGGTAGTTATGCTCGTGTATCTGTGGCATTTACTGTAAGTGGTACAAGTACGTTATGTACTAACTCTGCTGCGGTAGAGTTTACTGCCGCTACTGCCTCATGGGGAACGATTGTTGCTGTTGGCGTATTTGACGCTTCAACTGCAGGTAATCTATTGGCATGGGCAGATTTGACTGTAAGCAAAACAATTGATACAGGTGATATTTTCCGTATCCCTACTGGTGATCTTGACATTACATTGAGTTAATCATGGCACTTGTACTTGCTGATCGGGTAAAGGAAACTACTACCACAACAGGCACAACTGATTTTGTTCTTGGTGGTGCTGTTAGTGGTTTCCAAACATTCTCTGCGGGTGTTGGCAATAGCAACACTACGTACTATGCTGTCTCCCTAGGTTCTGATTGGGAAATTGGCCTTGGAACTTTGTCAGCAAATGGACTAACACTTGCCAGAACTACAGTATTACAGTCTAGCAATGCAGATGCAAAAGTAGTTTTTGCTGCTGGTTCAAAAGATGTATTTGTTACATATCCTGCCGACAAGTCAGTATTGAGTGACTCTACACAGACCCTGACAAACAAGACTTTAACTAGCCCTACACTCACTACTCCTATCCTTGGAACACCTCAGAGTGGTGTTTTAACTAATACTACTGGCTTACCTCTATCAACAGGTGTTACTGGTACTCTTGCAGTTGCTAATGGTGGTACTGGCATAACCTCTTTGGGTACTGGTGTAGCTACATTTCTTGGTACACCAACAAGTGCTAATTTACTTGCTGCAGTTTCTGATGAGACAGGTACAGGATCATTGGTCTTTGCTACTAGTCCTACATTAGTAACTCCTGCTCTTGGTACACCATCTGCTTTAATTGGTACAAACATTACAGGAACTGCAACTGCATTCACTGCAAGCAATGTCACAACAAATGCAAACTTAACTGGTGCAGTCACCTCAGTTGGCAATGCTACATCATTGGGATCATTTACTTCAGCAAATCTTTTGGGTGCTTTGACAGACGAAACAGGCACAGGCTCTGCTGTTTTTGCTACTTCACCAACATTGGTAACTCCAATTCTTGGAACACCCACAAGCGGTACTTTAACAAACGCTACAGGTCTTCCAATTTCCACAGGGGTATCTGGACTAGGTACTGGTGTTGCTACGGCTTTAGCTGTCAATGTTGGTTCTGCTGGCGCACCATTAGTCAATGGCGGTGTTCTAGGAACTCCATCTAGTGGTACTGCTACAAACCTTACAGGATTGCCTATTGCAACTGGAGTGTCAGGATTGGGGACAGGTGTAGCTACATTTTTAGCGACTCCATCAAGTGCTAATTTTGCTGCTGCTTTGACAGATGAAACTGGATCAGGAGCAAATGTATTTGCAACAAGTCCAACATTAGTTACTCCAATCTTAGGAACACCTACATCAGGTAATTTAACAAGTTGCACTGCTGATGGTACAGATGCTGTCGGATTTAAAAACATTCCACAAAATAGTCAGTCTGCTGCTTACACATTAGTTTTAGCAGATGCTGGTAAACACATTTACCACCCAACTACTGATGCTAATGCAAGGACATTCACAATCCCAGCAAATGCTTCTGTTGCATATCCAATTGGTACTGCAATTTCATTTGTAAATATGACTTCTCAAGTTGTAACTATTGCAATCACAACAGATACTATGTATTTAGGTGGAACTGGTACAACAGGTAGCCGTTCATTAGCTCAATATGGATCTGCTACAGCACTTAAATTAACAACAACAACTTGGCTAATTACAGGTAGTGGATTGACATGAGTGGAATTGTTCATGCTTTTGCTTATGGGAGAGCATTTACATCTGCTCCCGTAAATTCTGTTGCTCCAGCAGTTACAGGAACAGCACAAGCAAGACAAACATTAAGTTGTTCAACTGGAACATGGTCTGGTATTCCAACTCCTACATATACATATCAATGGCAATATGGCGTATCAAATACTAATATTTCTGGAGCTACATCTAGCACTTATATAGTTTCAAGCACTTATGTTGGTCAAACAATTAGATGTGTAGTAACTGCTACAAACTCAAGTGCTGCTGTAAGTGCAAATTCAAATTCAACTTCTGTTGTAACTGCAAATGTTCCTGCAGCTCCTACAATTGGAACTGCAACAGCTACAGGATCAACAACTGCAACAGTAACATACACAGCACCTTCAGATAATGGCGGTGCAACAATTACTTTATATACTGCAACTTCATCTCCTGGAGGTTTGACGGGAACATTAGTTACATCTGGATCAGGAACAATTACTGTATCTGGATTAACAACAGGAACTGCTTATACATTTACTGTAAAAGCAACTAATGCTATTGGTCAGAGTGCCGCAAGTGGATCATCTAATAGTGTAACTCCTTCAGTTGTAACGGGTCAACAAGCATATACATCTTCTGGTACATATACATGGGTTGCACCTGCAGGAGTTACATCCGTATCGGTTGTTGTTGTTGGTGCTGGTGGTCGAGGTCAACATTCTGAGTGTTGTTCCGCTGGATATGGTGGTGTTGGTGGCGGTCTTGCTTATATGAATAACTATTCAGTTACACCTGGAGGTTCATATGCAATTAAAGTTGGAGAATCAGTTGAAATGTTTTGCTGCTTAGGCACTAGAAGTCGGTCTTACTTTTGTAGTGCTTCTATACTTTATGCTAATGCTCAGGCTTCTGGTGGATCAAGTAGAAATGGTGGAGGTTATGGCGGTGGATATGGCACTAATCAATCTTCTGGTAGTGGCACAGGTGGTGGTGGTGCGGGCGGCTATAGCGGTGGTGGTGGATGTGCGGGATGCGCTGGTGCATACAATACTCCAGCACAAGCTGGTTCAGGCGGTGGTGGAGGCGGTGGCGGTACAGGTCGAAGTGGTACTAATGGTGCTGGAGGTGGCGGTGTTGGAATTTTAGGTGAAGGATCTAGTGGTTCTGCTGGTACAAATGGAAATCCACCCACAGGCGGTGGTGGTGGATCTGGTGGTTCAGCAGGAGTTCGTCCAACTGGTGGAGCATATGGTGGTGGCGGTGGTGGTGCAACTGCAGGAAATGGCGAGGGTGCTGGTGGTGTTGGTGCTGTACGTATTATTTGGCCTGGAAATACAAGATCATTCCCATCTACAAATACGGGTAACTTGTAATGAGACTTTTTATTAAAATTGTTAATGGTCAACCATTTGAACATCCAATATTGGAAGCAAATATAATACAGGCTTATCCTGAAATTGATATAAACAACTTGCCTTCAGAATTTGCAAATTTTGAACGTGTAGATTTTGATAAAAATAGTTTACCACTTGATGTTTATGAAGTCCCATACTCTCAATATGAATGGGTTGGTGGTGTTGTTAAAGATGTTTGGTATAAACGACCAATGAATGAAGAGCAAATATTTGCTAAAAATCAAGCAATGATTCAATACAAAGAGCAACTTAAAACACAACATTTGGCAAAATGGAATTCTATTCTTTTAGAATTAGCAGATGAAACAGGAAAACAAGTTGTGCAAAATTACATCGACATACTGAACGCTTATGTTATTGCTGACGCACCATCGGCTCGATTGCCACAAACTCCATTAAAAAATGACGATGGAACTTACACACCAAGGAGTTAGTATGAAAAAAGTTAAAAAATCAATCAATGGTTGCAAAGCAGCGGAAGCTGTAGTTGAGATGGTTCAAAAAACGCAAGTTCAAACAGCGGTATATTTTCCTTCAATAGTCTATGTTATTGAGCGTCCAGATTTTTTAGAAGTTGTGCAATCTGTATCCAATGAAAATCTTGATATTCAACGAAAAAAACAAGATCTTAATGAAATTTATCCAGTTTTAATGACTGAAAGTTATTTCACAGATCCACGATTAAAAGATTTCTCAGAATTTATTGGTTCTACTGCATGGAATATCCTTAATGACCAAGGATACAATATGCAAAACTTTAATACTACATTTATAGAAATGTGGACACAAGAACACCATAAACATTCAGCTATGGATCAACATATTCATGGCTATGGTTCACAAATGGTAGGGTTTTATTTTCTTGAAACTCCTGAGAACTGTTCAAAAGTTGTATTTCATGATCCAAGAGCATCTAAAACTCCAATTGATCTGCCAGAACAAGATTCAAACATTGCAACATTTGCAAGCAAAATGATTAACTTTAATCCTAAACCAGGTATGTTAATGTTTGCTAATGCTTGGTTAGCACATTCATTTACACGCCATGCATCTGAATTGCCAATTAAATTTGTGCATTTCAACTTAGGTGTTCAGTATTCTGAAAATCCCGTTTGTTTCGTACAATCTGTAAATCCTGTTGTTGCAGAAATAGTGTGAATACTTACAGAATACGTTTTAATAAATCAAGAGGCCAAACTGGTAGAGGCAGCTTAGATCATGTTTGGCGTGTGTTTGAAGGTGAAAAAGAGTATTTATTTAAAAATTTGGAGTTAAATGTTCAAATAAAAAGTGAAAAAGACCAAAACAATGTTGATTACAATATTGTTTGTAAAGGAACACTTAGGATTGACAAAGAAACTTCAACAGCAATTATTACTTAATCATGCAAAACAATATTGTACTTACTGATGAACAACTAGAATTACTAGTTGAAAAAGTTACTGAAAAAGTAATAGAGAATGTTTATATCAGCATTGGTGAAAGCATTGTCAAAAAGTTCTTTTGGGTTGTTGGACTAGGAACAGTAGCTTTATTTGCATGGCTAGGTGGAAACGGACATCTTAAATAATGTTTGGCTTTTACGCACTATCTGAAGTTCCTTTTTCATCGCTTGCAGGTGGTGCTAAAGATGCTTCGGCAAACATAGATGCAACTTCTTCAGTAAGTGCTAGTGCTATCTATTTAGGTGCAGGAAGTGCTATAAGTGCTTCTTCCTCTTCTGTTGTTGCCAGTGCAAACTATAGTGCAGGTGGAGGCGCAAACATTGACGCTGTTTCTGACATAACCGCCTTTGCAATTAGCGTCTATTCAACGATAATTATCATATTTCCAGAAAGTACAGTATCTGCTAATGGTGTGGCTGTATTCATAACATCTGCAAACTCATCAAGCTCATCAAGTATTACTGCATCAGGTAGAAAAAAATGGGAAAATGAAGCAGATATTTCAGAGACTTGGACAGCAATTACAGACGTTTCTGAAAGTTGGACTGATGTGTCAGAACAATCAGAAACTTGGACTACAGTAAATTAAGAGGTCAACATGGCTGATACAACAACCACAAACTTAGGTCTTACCAAACCAGAGGTAGGCGCATCTACCGATACATGGGGTACAAAAGTTAATACTGACTTAGACACCATTGATGCTTTATTTGATACTGGTCCTTTGCTTAAAGTAACTAAGGGCGGTACTGGTGTAGGAACTAAAACAGGCACAGGATCTGTTGTTCTAAACACTTCTCCTACATTGGTGACTCCACTTCTAGGAACTCCAACATCTGGCGTAGCAACAAACCTTACTGGTTTGCCATTGACTACTGGTGTAACAGGAACTTTACCTATTGCCAACGGAGGTACAGGACTTACATCTGCAGGTGCTGCAGGTTATTTCCTAAAATCTGATGGAACTAATTTTTCAGCATCACCTATCGGTGGAAACTTTAGTATCCCAACGTCTACACGTACATCAAATACAGTTTTAGCACTGTCTGACAATGGTTATTACATTGATGTAACCAGTGGTACTTTTACACAGACATTTACTGCCGCTACAACACTAGGTGCAGGATGGTGGGTTTATATTGGTAACTCAGGTACTGGTAACGTCACTTTAGATCCTAATAGTTCAGAAACTATTGATGGTTTGACAAGTTTTGTAATGTATCCAAAAGAGGTTCGTTTAGTTCTATGTAATGGAACATCATTTAAATCTGTTGTTATAAATACATTTAATGTAACTGTTACAACTACTAGTGCTATTACTATTCCTCCTGGTTATCAAAAACTTGCAATTGACGCAGTTGGAGGAGGTGGCGGTGGTGCATCAGGTACAACTAACTCTAGTGGAGGCTATCGTTATGGTCCAGGTGCGGGTGGTGGCGGTGCAAGAGTATTTGCCATTGTCGATGCGCCTACTGCTGGATCATCAGTAACAGCTACTATTGGTGCTGGTGGAACTGCTGGTGTTGCTGGTGGAAATTCATCATTTAATAATGTAGTTGCATATGGTGGCGGTACTGGTGGTGCTGCTTCTACTACAAATGCTATATATGGTGGTGGAGCAGGTGGTGGTGGTTCATTGAGCGTTGGTGGTAATGGGGCTAATTCAACAGGACTTAATTTAAGTGCCAATGGTGGTGGACCATCTATTCCATGGAGCCAAGCAATTGTTAATTTAGCATTTAGTAGAAGTAATCAAACTACCGGTGGTGGTGGTGGTGATGCTTCTGCAATCTGGGGTGGTGGCGGTGGTGGAACAGGATACTTAACTGGTAATGATGGTGGTGGATCACTATACGGACCTGCGGGTGGTGGTGGTGGAACAGGAATGGAAGGCAGTAATGCTACTGCTGCTGGAGGCGCAGGTGGAACATCAAATTCTTACACAACTGGAGGCGGTGGTGCAGGTGGTACTAATGGTGGAAATGGTACTGCAGGAACAACTAACTCTGTAACTGGCATGGGTACTGGTGGTGGTGGTGGTTCTGCTAAACCTGCTTCTAATGGCGGTAATGGTGGTGCAGGTGGGTTCCCAGGTGGCGGTGGCGGTGGTGGATCTTCTGCTGATACAGGATATTCTGCTGGTACTGGCGGTACAGGTGGCGCAGGTCAAGTCCGTATTTATGGAATTGCATAAATGTATATCCCATTAAACATCCCGCCAGGTGTTTACAAGAATGGTACTGAGTACCAATCTAAAGGACGCTGGAACAGTTCTACTCTGGTACGTTGGTATCAGAATACCATTCGCCCTATTGGTGGATGGCGTAAACGCTCTTCAACTCAACTCACTGGTTCTGCCAGAGGGCTGATTGCTTGGCGTGATAACAGTAATATCCGCTGGACAGGAATTGGTACACATTCAAAGCTCTATGCAATGAATGAAGGTGGTGTTGCATATGACATTACACCTACGTCTTTTACTGTTGGCATTGCTGATGCAGACACCAAGCTAGGTTATGGCTATGGTGCTTATGGTACTGCCGCCTATGGTATTGCTAGACCAGATACAGGCTCTTACACTCCTGCTACTACTTGGAGTATGGACACATGGGGTCAATATCTAGTAGCTTGCTCAAACGCTGATGGAAAGCTTCTTGAGTGGCAGTTAAATACTGGTACTAAAGCCGCTGCTATTACCAATGCACCAACTACTTGCTCTGGTTTAGTCGTGACAGAGGAAAGATTCTTGTTTGCTCTTGGAGCAGGTGGAAACCCACGTAAAGTACAATGGTCTGACCAAGAGGTTAATACTACTTGGACACCTAGTGCTACCAATCAAGCAGGTGACTTTGACCTAACAACATTGGGTTCTCTGATGTGTGGCAAGCGTGTACGTGGTGCTACTATTTTATTTACTGATGTAGATGTCCATTCAGCAACTTATATTGGCCCACCATACGTTTATGGATTTGAGCGTATTGGCACAGGTTGTGGTGTTATTTCCCGTCAATCAGTGGCGGCTACTGACAATTCATGTATATGGATGTCTAAGTCTGGTTTCTGGATGTTTGATGGCTTTGTTAAGCCCTTACCTTGTGATGTTGGAGACTACATCTTTAACAACATTAACTATCAGCAAGCATCTAAGGTTTACTGCGTCCATAACTCAGCCTATGGTGAAGTTTGGTGGTTTTACCCAAGTTCAGCCAGTGTTGAGAATGATTCATATGTAAGCTACAACTATCGTGAGAACCATTGGGCTATTGGTACTTTTGGTAGGACTTGCGGTACTGATTCTGGTGTATTTGGCAAACCAATGATGGTTTCATCTGATTCTTATGTCTATGAGCATGAGATTGGCTTTACTTATGACTCAATTACCCCATTTGCTGAGTCAGGACCAGTTGAATTAGCTACTGGAGACAGAGTAATGAATATTACTGGTCTAGTCCCTGATGAGAACACTTTGGGTGACGTAAAAGCTCGTTTTAGCACCAAGTTTTACCCTAATTCAACAGAATACAACTATGGTCCTTACACCATGAATACGCCTACTTCTGTACGTATTACTGGTAGACAGATTGCCGTAAAGATTGAAGGCAATGTCAATACTGATTGGCGTGTCGGGACTATTCGATTGGATGGTAAGCCAGGAGGTTTGCGTTGAAGCTTCCAACTCCTACTCCTTCCTATGATCCTAGAGATCAGGCCAATGTTCGCAGACTTATTGAGTCTGAGGATGCAAACCTATATAAACGTAATCAGGATGTTGAGATTGGCTCTCGTAAGATAAGCCCTCCAAACAGACTGATTATCTCTAGTCCAAACGGCACTAGATATGAGATTTTGGTTAGTAATATAGGTGTATTAACAGCGTCAGCAGTATGATCGATTGCAGTAGTTTTGTGGAAAATGGGAAGCCTAAGTGGTGGGTTCCATATTTTCTACAAAGTGAGCAATTATTATTAAATGCGCTAGAATACGGAAACGAAACGCATAGTCTTGAGGATGTCGCAATGGCCCTCAATAAAGATGAAATGCAATTATGGCCTGGTGTCAACACGGCTCTCGTTACCGAAATTATCACCTATCCAAAACGAAAAATCATCAATGTATTCTTGGCAGCAGGTGACATGGATGAGGTTATCAGAATACTTCCATACGTGGAAAAACACGGAAAAATTGAAAGTTGCACTCACATGACTATGACAGGTCGTAAAGGATGGGACAAGGTTATGAGTAAGATTTATCAAGTTCAAACAAGAGTTTTCTTGAGTACGGAGATATAAAATGAGTTTATCAGGTTCTAAACAATCATCGCAATCGCAATTAGACCCGCAATTTAAAGAAGCTTTTTTAAATAACTTACAAAGCACACAAAATGTAGCTAGTAGTTTAAAGCCTCGTGAATTTGCAGGATTTAATGCTGACCAAAATCAAGCATTTGATTTAAATCGTTTGTATGCAAGCCCACTAAGCGCACCAACTCTTTATGCAACAGATGCGGCAAATCTCATACAACAAGCATCCAACTATACCCCTCAAAATGCTACTTATAACGCTTATGGTGGTGCAACTGTAAATCCTGCGTCTTTAGCTGCTCAACAAGGTTATACGGCTGCAACAGGTACTTCCGCTAATGCAAGTTATAAAGGATTTGATTCTGCAGGAGCAGGAGCAGCCCAGACAGCAATAGGTAGTGGTTATGGAGCTGATACTTATGGCGGTCAAACAGCAGGAGCTGCTGAAAGATTTGCAGGTGTATCAGCAGGAGATGCTGAACGTGCAAAAGCTGCTCAACTTGCAAGATCTTCAATTCAAAATGTTGGTGCAACAGGGGTTACTGGTGCAGGTGTAACTTCTGAAGCACTGGGTGCAATTGCTCCACAAGCAAGAGCAAATATCCGTGACGTTAATGCTGCTTCATTTTTGAATCAGAATATTCAACAGTACATGAATCCTTATACTCAGGCTGTTACTCAACAAAGTCTGACTGATTTGGATCGTTCACGCCAATTGCAACAACAGCAAAATTTGGCTCAAGCAACTGTATCAAAAGCATTTGGTGGATCGAGACAGGGTGTGGCTGAAGCAGAGACTAATCGTGCATTTGATGAAAATGCTGCACGTTTAGTTGCTCAACAAAATGCCGCTGCTTATGCTGCTGCCCAACAAGCTTCTGAAGCTGACTTGGCTCGTCAGATGCAGTCACAACAGCTTAATCAAGCTCAAGATGCCGCTACTACTCAACAGTCATTGCAACTTGCAGGACAGTTTGGTTTGGCTAACCAAGATGCTAATTTGCGTGCGGCTTTAGCTAATCAAGGCGTTGATTTATCTACTGGTCAACTTAATACCAATCTTGCCCAACAGACTGCTTTAGCTAATCAAGCTGCCGCAAACCAGATGGCGCAATACAATGCTGGTAACTTGCAACAAGCAGGTTTAGCTAATCAATCTCAAGCTAATCAGATGGCTCAGTTTAATGCTGGAAATCTTCAGCAAGCTGGTTTGGCATCTATGGCTGCTTCAAATCAAGCCGCACAGTTTGGTGCTGGAGCTTCAAATCAAGCCGCATTACAAAATGCTGCAGCGCAAAATGCAATGGCTCAGTACAACGCAAGCAATCAGCAACAAGCTAATCAGTTTGGTGCAAATGCAGCGAATCAGACTTCTCAGTTCAATGCTGGTAATCAACAAGCAATGAATTTGGCTAACCTTGGTTATCAGAATCAAGCTAACCAGTTTGGAGCCTCTGCGTTTAATCAAGCAGGTTTAGCTAATGCGGCTGCACAAAATGCTGTTGCCTCACAACAAGCAAACTTATTCCAACAAGCGGGTTTGACAAATGCAAACAACTTCTTGCAAGCTAACTTAGCTAACCAACAAGCTGGTTTGACTGCTAACCAACAAAGACTTTCTGGTGGAACTCAGTTAGCTAATGCAGCTACTAATCTACAGAATCTTGGATTCAATCAAGCAAATCAATTGCGAGATCAAGGTTTGTTGCAACAAGGCTTCTCTCAGCAAACTCTGGATGCAGTACGCAATCTGCCGTTGGAGCAACAACAGCTTATCAACCAAGCATTGGGACTCAATGTTGGTGGTGGATCTGGTGCAACAAGCTCTTCAAGCGGCTCGAGCTTTGGTGCAAGTTTGTTCGGAAAGTAAGGAATTATCATGGAATTTTTATTACCAAAAGAGCAATTAAAAGGCTTGTCAGAAGAAGATCAAAAAGCTGTCAAAGATGAGGCTTTTAATCAGTTCCTATTAGGAAGCATTTTTGGTGGAAATGGTATTGCTTCTGGATATCAAGCTGTTCAAAACATTATTCCTAATATGCAAAAGCAAAGGCAACAACAAGGTTTGTTGTCTGAGTTGCAAGGCATACAAAAGGATTTCTTTCCAAATGAGCAACAGGTACAAACCCAAGCACTCAATGCGAATCTTGGAAGATCTTTACAAGCTCCAAGTCCATATTCTTTAGGTACAAAATTAGGTGCTCCAAATGAAAGGGTTGAGCCACAAGCTATACCTAATGAGCCTCCTAACTATGCCGACTTGCAAACACGTTTATCTAGATTAGCATTGAATCCTAATGCTACTCAAATGATTCCATCATTGGCATCTTCATTTGGTGCATTTAAGCCAAACATTGCAGATGGAGTTGCTACTGACATTAGAAATAGACCAACTGCTGTTATTCCTCGTGCAGACCTTAAATCTGGTTTGCAACTTGGTGGTACTGTACAAGGTGGAAATGTCAATTTTGAAACTGCTCCAATTAGCGGATTTAGATCTGCTACAGCAATGAATACTTTACCTGAGCTTTCTAAAGGTGAAGAATATATTTTCAATGCTAATGCACAACCAGTAGGAATTAGAAATGCTGAAGGTGCAATACGATCTCTTGCAGAACGTGTTGCTACTGAAACAAGTATTCGTGAAGCTAATATTCCTCGTCCATCTACAACTGCGGCTGGTGCTCCAACATTTACGTTTGTTCAACCACCTGGTCTACAAGGTCAAGCAGGAGCTAATGGTTCTGTTGCACAACTATCAACTAATCCTGTTGTGCAACCAGTAACAGGCCCTACTACGGCACAAGCAACTTTAAATGAAGCATTTAAGCCAATTCTTGCTGATGCTTATAAAGGTTATCAAACAGCTAAAAAGACTGCACCAGTAATTGACCAACTTCAAAATGCCTATAACAGTCCAGGCTTTGATACAGGTTCGTTTACAAATGTCAGGACTCAATTAGGAAATGTGTTTAATAGCTTGGGTGTATCTGGAGATAGAAATAAACAATTTTTAACGAATGCTATTTCTGCTCGTCAAGGTATTAACGCTTTAACAGGTGAAAGTTTGTCTGAGGCAGTTGGTGCAATCTCTAACTTTGAGATTGGCTACTATGGTCAGCGTAATGCTCAAATTACAGATCCAAAAGAATCAACAAACTTTAACTTAGCTGTTCTGCGTGAAGCCAACAAGCGTAAGCAAGAATACTATGACTTTGTTTCTGATCCTAAAAACGCTGGTCCTGATGCTATTCGTAAATGGGAAGCATCTCCACAAGGTCAAAAACAAATGTTTGAATCGCCTGGCTTACGCAAATACTTGCCACAGTTACAAGTTACTGCTGGTCCAGATAAGGGTAAAACTGCTTACCAATTGCCTAGTGGCGTTTATCGGGTTTATGACTAATGGCAACCAAAGATCAAGTTTACGAATTTGCTCGGCAAGAAGCTGAAAGGCAAGGCGTTCCTTTTTCTTTTGTACAAAAGGTTATTCAAACAGAGTCTGGTGGTGTTTTTAACGCTATTGGACCTAAGACTAAAACTGGTGATCGTGCTTATGGCCCCATGCAGTTAATGGGTGCTACTTCCAATGATCTTGGTGTTAACAGAATGGAATGGAAAGATAACATCCGTGGCGGTGTTAAATATCTAAGCCAGTTAACACAAAGATTTCAAGACCCAACTTTGGTAGCGGCTGCATATAACGCAGGTCCAGCAAATGTTGAAAAGTATGGTGGAGTTCCTCCATTTAAAGAAACACAAGATTACGTTCAGAAAGTTGTGGGTACAAATATGGCTACATATCGAGATATTGATCCTTCATTGCTTGGTCAACCACAACAACAAGCTCCTAAACTTGATTTACGTGGTATGGCTAACCCAGATCAAAATCTTGGTTATCGTGATATTGATCCATCAATGATTGGTAAACCAGTAGTTCAACAAGCTCCTGCACAACAACAAACTGCTTTCAATAGATTAGGCAATCAAGCTGTCAATGAAGTTGGTCGTACAATTAGGTATGGATTGGAAGGTGCGGGAGGAATTGCTGACATAGTTGGATCACCATTAAATATGTTGATCAACAGGGCTACTGGTAGTCAATTGCAACCACCTAGTCAAGCAATGTCAAACTTTGCAACTATGCTTGGATTGCCACAACCAGAAACAGAGTTCCAAAAAGGTATTGCAAATGTAACTCGTGCAGTAGCTGGTATTCCTATAATGGGCGGTGTTGGTGGACTATTGCAACAAGCTCCTAATTTAACAGCACAAGTTGTTGGTCGTGGTTTGGCAGCTCAACCTATTGCTCAAGCAGCAGGTGCTACTGTTGGAACTGGTGCGGCTGAGACTGCTCGTAGCCAATTTGATGTTACAAACCCGTTAGCCTTGCTAGGTATTAACTTAGCGGCAGGTTTACCTGCGGGTGCTGTTGCTGCTCGTGCAGGAAATATTCCTTCTGGCACACGTTATCGTGATCCAGTTACTGGTCAAATTATTGAATCTGCTGCTCAACGTGGTGTAGGTATTGATGTTGGTGATGTGGGCGGCCCAGGTGCTGGAACCCTTGCAAAATCTCGTCAGTTTGGTTATACAACAGACCAATCAAATCAAGCTAAAGCAAATCAAGTTAAGAGTTTAATTGAAAGAACAACTGATAAATTGCGCCCTACTGGAATGAGTGATGGCGGTGAAAAGAAAATTATTGCCGATGATTTGCGTCAACAATACAAGACTGCAAAAGATAATGTCAACCCTGAGTTTAAAAAAGCCGAACTGTTGGCTGGTGATGACATTATTCCATTGCGTAATACCAATGAAGCTACCCGCAATGTTGTAAAGCAGTTTCCATCTACTTCACAAACTCCGATTATTGAGAAGACACTTAATAAATTAGACGAATTAAGTCAAAGCGGTGGTGGCTCTTATAAAGAGCTACGTGACTTGCAATCTACAGTTTTTGCAGAGTTGGAGCGTGTTCGTAAAGGTGTAGTACCTGGCTCATACAACGAAAAACAAGTTAACGCAATTAACCAGTTATACAAAGGTATGGCTGATGATGTGGATGTCTGGGCTGCGCCCGCTATTGATGCGAATGGCGCTAAATTATTTACCCCTGCTGGAGCGCAGCATACAAAAGCTATTGACCAGTTTAAACAGACTGTTTTGCCATTCCGTGAAGATACAAATATTTACAAACTTGTATCAAGTAGATCGGGTGTAGATGATATTGATTTAGCGGCACAAAAGTTTAATTTTGATACTAATCCTGCAACAGCACAACGGGCGGTTAGTTTGATGTCGCCAGTTGGTAAACAGGCTGCTCAATACTCCATTCTTAATGATGCAAGAAATAAAGCTATAAATTCTGATGCGGCTACTGGTTTTTCAGCACCTGCATTTACAAGAACTTTGAACCTTGGTAGACCAGATAGCCCCACACCACAACGTGTAGCATTTGCAAACAACCCAGAATTGCTAGATGAAGTTACTTTGTTAAGAGACATTGTTGATACGACTCGTGGTGCTGTTACTCCGAAAGTTGCACCTGCTACTGGTGCGCAATTGTTACCATTTGCAACGGCTGGTGTTGGTGCTGCAAGCGGTAGCCAATTAGCGCAGATGTTGGGATTTGATGGAGCTTATGGTGCTGGTATTGGTGCAGGACTTGGGGCAACTTTAACCCCACCCATGGCAAACAGATTAGGTAATGTACTAGGAAGCACTGGTGGTACTAGATTCTTACTTGGTGAACAACTGCAAGGTGCTGGTGGAATGGGTGGTGCAATAGGTCAAGGCGTAAATTCCGCAACAACTGACCCAGAAAACTTCTTCCCTAATGCAAGTGGTCTTTTCGATATGTTTAGATAACATGAGAGAGTGGCTGTTTGCAATCATTGCAGCAGTCAGTATTGCTGTTCTTGTGGCCTTTTGTAGCTACATAATAATTTGGGCGATGCCGTGAAATGGTTACTAATGTTATCAATGTTTGTTATATTGGTAGCATCTAGTGAAGACAAATACAGATGTATCAGGTGGGCATGGACAGGTGATGTTTACAACCGAAAAGTAGTATGCCTTGAGTGGCAAAAAGTTGACAAAAAATGATTGATCCTCTAACAGCTCTAGCTGGCATACAGTCAGCCATTAAAGTAGTTAAGCA
>Ga0209400_1001945_pt1 | contig 16035 bp, 11 predicted proteins | sample M_130807_EF_Meta_FD_187313 | JGI IMG/M metagenome (GOLD analysis project Ga0209400, IMG submission 187313) | Freshwater microbial communities from Lake Montjoie, Canada to study carbon cycling - M_130807_EF_MetaG (SPAdes) (version 2) | ecosystem: Environmental > Aquatic > Freshwater > Lake... | reverse complement strand
TCTGCAGCGGTCGCAGCCAAGCTACACATTGCGGGTATCACCACTAACGCCACGCTGACACCCAAGGTTGTGGCCCCGGCTGGACCACAACAGATAGCTGCTGGCATAAGCCACTTGAAAAACGCTCCGGCACTTGTGCCCGATCTTTCAACGCCACCTGACGCTCCCGTTATCCCTCTCTCCCAAATGTTTCTCCACTGCAACTCCCTTGACCTAATGGAGACCATGCCAGCAGGCTACGTCAACCACATCCTCTGCGACCCAGACTTCGCTGTCAGCAAGGAAGCCTTATCCGCCAACAGCAACAGCACCAACTCCGGCGTGGCACAGGACTCAGTCGCAGACTCTCTCTCTGACCTCTACCGCTTTATCACGCTTGCCTTCCGTGTCGTGGACGACGCTGGCTTCTGCGTATTCTTCTTTGACATGGACCATTGGGAGAAGCTGCAAAACTATGCCTCAGGCATTGGCTGGCGCGTGCAGCGTTGGCCCCTAACCTGGCGCAAGCTAGACCACCGCAGCAACGCCGCACCACAGCATAACTTCTGCAAGAACCAAGAGTGGGCGATGGTCCTGCGTAAGCCCGGTGCTGTCCTCAACGAAGCGCAGATGTCCTCAGTCTTTGACATAGAATCTGGCCCAACTGCCCGCAAGTTCTCACACCCCTTTGCCAAACCCATACCACTCTGGCGTTGGATACTCCACGCAATCGCCCGTAAGGGACAGAAAGTTTATGACCCGTTCATGGGTTCCGGTAGCTCCTGCTGCGCAGTGATTGAGCATGGGTGCCAACCGTTAGGCTCAGAGCTGTCCGAGGACCACCACGCCAACGCTCTCTTCAACATCCAACTCCAATACCAAAAGACTCTCGGTCCCACTACCATCTTCACGTGAGCAGTGTTATCAATTACTTTGACGAGAGAACCGGTGACCTATACGTAATCCAAGTAACTCCGTCTGGTGACTTCGCCCACGCTCTGCGCTACGTGGACCGTGTAGGCCGAGAGGTCGTTGCGTATGAACGCATAGCAGAGTTGCCTAGCTATGTGCGAGTTGCTATTGAGCATGAATTAACTACAAGATGAGCGAAGCCCCCTACCCAACAATCGTCACCGAACGCCAGTCCGTTCCCAACTGTTTCCCGATCCTCGACTCTCACCCATATCGCATCGCGGTTATCGGCGACAGCCCAGATGAACACGCCGAAACCTACAACGTCCCATTCACCGGCCCATCCGGTAACTACTTCACCGCCAAGCTGCATGACGCAGGCATAGATCGCAAACGTATTTTCTTGGGACATGTGTCCCAAGTCCGCCAACACAACCCATACTTCTCATTCGATGACCAATATGTCCAAGCTGGAATCAGACAGCTTAGTGCCGATCTCAACCAGTTCTCACCACACGTATGTCTTCTCCTTGGGGACGCGTCGCTTCGCCTTGCACGTTCATCAGCAAAAATTGCATCTTACCGGGGGTCGTTATTTAGATGTGAACTTCACAGCAGCCCGTTACAGGAGCGCAAATGTCTGGCCTCCTACCTTCCAAAGGACGTGCTCAAAGACTACTCACTCAATCCCTTGTTTGACTTCGACCTCAAGCGAACCAGAGAAGAAGGAAACAACTCAGACCTAACTCTCCCCGTCCGCGAACTCCTAATCAACCTCACCCCGTCCCACATGTGTCTGCTCATGGACACCTGGCCAGCCAACCAACGCTGTTCCATTGACATCGAGGGTGGCTTGCCTAACTGGGCAGTGAACGACGGTGTGCGGGCAGACAGCAAACGTCGGCGGCATATCGGCTGGCGTTGCGTAGCGCTATCGGCTACGCCAAGCAAGGCGTTCGCCATACCGTGGTGGAAATTCTCTATCGACGACCATGCTCGACTGCTCCAGTCTTTTGCCCGTCTCATGTGGCGTGACGACGTTCCCAAAGTCCTGCAAAATTCCCTCTATGACAACTTCGTCCTAGCCTATGGCTACGCCTGTCCCATCCGCAACGTAACTGAGGACACCATGCTCAAGGGTTGGGAGGTCTTTTCTGAACTGCCCAAAGGCCTGTCCACTATGGCCTCCATCTGGACCCGCGAGCCACACTGGAAAGACGATGACATGTATGATTCCAACGGGGATAACCTAGCCACCGGCTGCTGCAAGGACGTTGCGGTGACGATGGAGATTTGTCTGGCGCAGGACGGAGCCTTGGACCACGCTGGCCTAGTCCACTACCGCAAGAACATCGAGATGCTACAACCCGCGCTCTACATGGAGCTTCGGGGAATCAAACTAAATCAATCCAATGTCAAAAAACAAATTGAAGAAACCCTTGCTGCACTACACCCGTTGGGGTCCAGCTTGGTGGCAACAGCCGGCAACGAACTTAGAGGAAAGAAAGGTTCACTGTCCTCCGACCGCCTTATCGACTGCCTCTACCAAACTTCCGGACGAGTGGCTCCGAGCGGTAAAGCAAAGGTTCAACGCAGTTGGCTGACTCCACCCTACCCACCCCAATACAAGATCGAGTTCGTGAACGGATTTCGTCAGAAAAAACTAACCTCAGATGTCGAAGCAATTCTCAACCTCGGTAAGAAATATGCGGGTGACCAGTTCCTCGCTGGCATCCTTGAACATCGCCACCTCGAAGGCATCCTTGAAACCCTGCATGTTCAAGCGGACGCGGACGGGCGTGTTCGTTGCGCGTATAACGTCGTCGGGACGGAGACCGGGCGCTTCTCCTGTAAGACGAGTCCGACTGGGGCAGGAACTAATATGACAACTATCACCAAGAAACTTAGACATAATTATGTCGCAGATTAAACCCGCTTATGACTTCTTTCAATGTGACCTTAGCGGAGCAGACGGATGGACAGTTGCTGCTCACTGTGCAAGACTTGGAGACGACACGATGCTTCTCGACTACCGACATGGACTTAAACCAGCGAGGATTATTGCCGGGTTACATTGCTTCGGGGCAGATTTCAATAGACTTGACCGCGAAAGTCTTACATATTGGGGAAAGAAAATACCATTTGCAGCGATTAGTAATATGGTTGGCACCGGCATTTACGATTGCGCCAAGGTCATCCAGCACGGAACCAACTACCTAATGGGCATCCCCACCATGCAGACAAACGTCATGCGTAAGTCCTTCAAGGAATCCGGTGTGCCGATCTACATGGACCACAAAACTGCGCAGACCTTACAGTCTCACTACCTCTCCCGCTACCCCGGCGTTGCCACTTGGCACCAATGGTGTGAAGCCCAACTTGTCGCGTATGGAAAACTTACTTCGGCCTCTGGTCACACGCGTGTTTTCTTTGGTCGCCGCCACGGCAAAGACATTAAAGATACAGTCAAAGAATATCTTGCCGACGAACCCCAACAAAATACCACTTGGGCCACCAACCTGGCAATGCTCCGCCTGTGGAATGATCCTGAAAACCGAGTTGATGGGCTCGTCGTTGAGGCTTACGAGACATGGCAGGCGACACTTAAAGGAACAAGCGGTGGCCTTATTGTCGAACCACTTCATCAAGTCCACGATGCGCTGTGCGGTCAATGGCCAACCAGCCGTCGCGACTGGGCGTGCGCCAAGATGCACGAATGGTTTGAGAACGAATTGACCATAGCTAGTTACAAAATAACAATTCCCTTCGAGGGTGCCTACGGCCCTAGCTGGGGAGAAACACCAAATCCAATATGAAACTAAACGCAATCACCATCACTGCAACCGACCTGCCCGACAAACCGCATATGATTTACAGTTCAACTTGGCGCTTCGGCGACCCGTTGCCTGAACTCGAAAAGCTGGTTGTCTGGCTTGGCGACTACGTCGAAGCAATTAAAAACCCAGTAGATAAGGCTATCTCCGGGTCTAAACCAATCGACGTTGAATGACTGATGCCGACATCAAAATTGTTAACTTCATGCTTGACCACATTACGAAAGTTTTTGTGGCTCAGACGGATAAAATCCTCGCAGAAGTCGGCAAGCGTAACCGCGGTCCAAAGCCCGTGGCAGCCTCGATTGCGTTACAGCGCCGCTTCTACCGAGCACGAAACGAACTCGCTAAGTCTCGCGCAGAGAACCGCGAACTCCATAAATTACTTGATCAACAAATAAACAAATGAAACCACTCCTCGCCCACGTCTATGAACCCCATCGAGTCACCTATCCGTGTTACGTCCAACCAAAACTCAATGGCATCCGTGCTCTTTACCAGAACGGTCGTTTCCAGTCTCGTGACCAGATTCCATTTCCTTCCGGACTCCTCGATCATTTGTCAAAATCTCTCAGCAAAACTTTCGATCCAAGTATTATTTTAGACGGTGAGCTTTATGTTCACGGCTGGCCCCTCCAACGAATCAACGCCGCCGTAACTCCGGTGCGCCAGCACCCGACGGAGGATACGGTGCAGGTGGAGTATCATGTGTTCGATGTGGTGAACTACGGACTACCTTTTATTGTTCGGTTTGAACGAAATGAGCCTAGCTTAATAGACGAAAAGTTCGGCTTTCCAACAAATGTAAAATTCGTTGAGACTTCTTTGGCCCATGATGAAGTATATGCTAATGACTTTTATGCAACCTTCGTAACTAACAACTACGAAGGCATGATGTATCGTCTCGGCGACTGCCCGTATACGGTGCCGAAGCAATACGCGACAGGATATTTTGGCCAAACAGGACTACCCACGCAGGTCAAGTTCCTCTCCGACAAAAACAACCGCTGCTGGCACCTGCTCAAACGCAAATCCTGGACCGACGACGAATTCGAGTTCCTCTCGCTCAACGAAACCACTGGCGAACGCGGCGAACGCGGATTCCAGATGTGGGTCCGTGCCCGCAACGGCTCCCCCTTTAAGGTCAGCTCCGGGCTGTCCCAGTCCGAACTGGACTCATACTTAGAATCCCCGCCGGTAGGCCGGCAAATCAAAATCAAATACCTAGTCTTGAGCGACAAAGGTATTCCACTAAACGCAACCATACTAGCAGTCCTATGATTAGACAAATCTATGCTTCAACCGCAGAATTAGAATTCATGTTAAATTTTGCCCGAGCTAATTCTGGCTGGATACAAATACAAGAAACTCCAGGAAGTATCGGGCATACGCTAACCATTACAAGCCAACCTGGAGATAAGTCTTTGACAGAAGTTCCGGTGTTCAGGCTGACATAGACACGTGGTAAACCAACAACCCAAATGACCCGAACCGAAATCCTATCCGAAGCCGACCGCATTGTAAATAAAGATCGAAGTGCCACGCACGGCGAACCCGAAGACAACTTCAAAACCATAGCTGAACTTTGGACTGCATATCTCCGCGCAACAAAGCATAACCCAGAAGAAGATGGGCTATTCGCCCACGACATAGCAATTATGAACATCCTTCAAAAGGTCTCCCGCGTAGCAACCTCACCCGCGCATCCAGATCACTGGGTTGACATCGCAGGGTATGCCGCATGTGGCGGACAATGTGCAATGAAAGAAAAGCTATGAACTACCGAGACCTAACCAAACGCGAACTTACCAAAGTCCAAAACCTGTGTCAGAAAGCCAAGACTGACTACCAAAAATCTCGTCCCAATCCCGATGCTAACGCCCAATGGGACGCTTGTTGGTCCCGAGCGTTTAAAGCCGGGGCAGACTTCATTGAAGCAAAACAACCACCGACACAACTATTCCCCGGTGCCTAACCCTAACTTCCTCCGTGACTACCTAACCTACGCCGCCGACAATGAGGCGCCAAAGATGTTCCACGTCTGGGCTGCACTCACCGCCGTCTCAGCTTCCGTAGGCCGACGCGTATTCCTTGCTTGGGGAACCCGCGCTATGTATTGCAACATCTACGTGTTGCTTGTCGGCGATGCAGGAAACGGTAAGTCCATCACAATGGTTAACTTCAAGAAGCTCTTCCGCGCAATCAAGCCGGAGCTTCAACACTCCGCATCGCGGGAGTCCCCACAGGGTCTCTGGCAGTTCATGACTGGAAACCTAGACATCAAACCACCAATCGAGGCGGGAGCTATGGAGTTGATTAAGTGGCCGAATGGACAACTGCTTCCCACGCACCCAATGCTTATCCTTGCCAACGAGTTCCTAAACTTTATCTCAATGGATGATAAGGGTTGGATCAACGAACTCAATGACATCTACGACGAGGACATGTATCACTACCGCACGAAGAACGCTGGGCAGAATAAAGTCATTGGGCCGTATATCACCATGCTCGGCGGCCTCACAACCGATGTCGCCCTCGACATGCAAAAGGCGAAGATCATTTCAACGGGCTTGGCCCGTCGTGTGCTTTTCCAATTTGGCTCGCGTCGATTTGAAGACCCTCATGCGTTTCTCACTGAGACCGAAGAACAGCGTGCTGCCTTCTCTCGTTGCGAAACACACCTCAACTTGCTCCGTAAGTCCGCTGGAGAATTTCAATGGAACGACCAAGCCAAGCAATGGTTCAAAGACTGGTATGACAACCACAGCCAACTCACCCCAAAGCGTAGCCCGCAAACGCGCAGTTGGTTTACCAGTAAGCCCGATCAGCTACTCAAAATTGCTATGGTTCTTTCTCTCTGCGAGAGTGTAGACTTTAACCTTACCGTGCAAAACTTCAGAGAAGCTGCTGAGTTCCTCGAAGTTCTTGAACGCGACCTCTATCGCATCTTTGGCGGCGTTGGCCGGAATGAAACCGCTGGTGTGGCCATGCAAGTGTTTGAGTATATTGCCGGGCTTACCGAACCAATCTCCAAAAAACAACTCTGGATTAAGATGTTCAATTTTCTCAGTCCAAAGGATGCCCGCAAGGAATTTGATGAAGTCTTATCCTACCTTGCCGAGACTAAGAAGATTCAAATCCACGGCCTAATCGTTACCACAAAGTCCGGCTCCTTTACCGACCCAATCATTGCAACTCCCGAGGTTCTCCAAGCGTGGGCCGCTCGAAATTTGGTCGCCTTATCTGCAACGCAAGCTGACGTAGTTCAAGCCGAGATAGACCGGGGTGCTTCACCGCAAGCTGGTCCATCAGTTGCGCCTGTTCCAACTCTGACTTTTGTCCTGCCGCCTTTGGCACCCCAAGTCGCGCCTCAATCTGCCAGCGAAACTGCAAACGAGAAACCTCAGACACAGTATGAGATTGAGACCCAATACCCGCCACAGAGGGAGTAATTCCAAATGAAGTCAGAAGTTTATTACGTTGACCTGAAAGTCTTGAAGTCCCTTCTCGACGCAAATCTCGGGGAAAACTCAGGGCTTCCGCCGCTTGAGCAACTTGTCGAGCTGCAGAAACGGGATCATATCCTTGTTCCGACTGGGCTCTCGAAAGAAGAGTTTGACGGACTGTTCCAAATTCTCCAGCTAATACACGTTCTGCGAGTTGATTAGACTGTTGGTGATCCCTCCGCTGCGCTACATCCTCCGACGCCCGCAACATCCGATCAGCAGCGTTAGCGTCCGACAGACGCTTCGGCTTGAACCCGATGCTCTGGCCGAGCACCTCTCCCGGCGTCGGCGTAAACAGTGGCCTGTCCCGATAGTCACCAACTGGTTGCCCAAGCGTCTGCTTGCCCGCTGCGATCAGTGACTTGGCATAGCCCGGCAACAACCCTTTAGCCGCTGCTCCCATGTCTCCCGTCACCAGTCCCTTACTACCTCGGATGAAATTCGTAACTAGGTTTGCCGCCGGCCCAAGTAGCATCTCAGGTTGAAACCCGTTAATCTCACTCACGCCGGGCACGGTATTTCCCATGGAAAGTCGGCTCTGCATATCCCAACCAAGCATACTCGGCAACCCCGTCATAGCCATATCGCTCAATGTATTCCCAGTCTTTTCATCCTCACCAAAAATCTGGCCCATCAGTTCCCGCAAGTTGCGGTTCAACTCTAAGTCCGGAAATGTTTTGTCAAGCAAAGCTATTGCTCCAGAAACAAACGGAAGTCCTAGAACACCTGCAGCAGCCAGTTGTGTCCCCAGCATCTGAACGGCTGCTTTCCTTGCTGCAAAAACTTCAGCTGGAGTTAAACCCTTGGGGCGGAACAAGCCTGCTTGGAGATACCGCGCAAGCTGAAATGTTGTCCCTAGGACATATGACTGAAGAGACGTTGCAAGCATTGCAGTGCCGCGCCCAAACCCCGACCGAGATGAGAAGGCTCCAAGAGATCGTTGAGCTTTGCCACCAGAATAGTTCGTTCGTGCGTTGAACTCCTTTGCCTTTGCGTATGCTTCCTCGCGCGAAAGTCCCTGCTCCCGAAACAAATCATAACTTGCAAATGTCGCCGCCGTAGCGTTAATCCGCTCACCCTGTCTGAACATCCAAAAGGCTGCTGTGCTGTAATGGCCGGCAGCCTTTCCCAGTTTCTGGCCTAGCGTTTGCGGCTGAGACCCTTCGATGACTTCTTTGTAGCGCGTGTGGATAGACTCCTGCACGGCTGCGTTATCATCGAACATGGACAAATCCAAAACTCCGTCCTTGGCCATTTCTGCGTGCAACCATTTGTGCTCCGGCGTAGCCCATTCTTTGCCTCCACGCTCACCGGCAATCTCACCTAACGCGTTAAGGATGCGGCGATAGCTGTCAAGCGGTTTGCCAGTCAGTGCGGTTAGCTCGGCCACATGCGTAGTAAACGGCTGGGCCATATTCACCAACGCACTTGCCGTATTGAACCCCATGAACCACGTCCGAGCAAATCGCGTAATCTTTTGCGCGACTTCTGGGTCCCGTTGCAACATGTTATCCTTGTGCGTTTTGAACTCTTGCCGCAACTCAGGCCGGTCCTCGAACTGCTTTTCGAGAATGTGCGCGTCCATCTGCGCGGCGAACAGTTGTCGGGTCCAGTAGTTGGCCGAGCGTTGCACCCACGTGAAATGGTTCTCGACCCACGGCAGGTGTTCAGCACCCTTACCTAGGTTACGGGCGAGGGCTACATCGCTGGAGATTCCTCCACGATAAGCGGCTTCAGTTGCGAGCTGAGCGGCAGGACTGCTCGCACGCATCGCGGCCACTTGTTCCTCAGTAAACCCGCGATTCCGCAAAATTGCAATCTGACTTTCTTCCAACTCACGGTATCGTTGGAGAAGACCTTCCGCATCGGTTCCGATTGCGGGAAAAGAATCCTCGCCAGTTTTCCAGTTGCTTTCAAATCGGTCAAGTTTAAACCCACGATTCTCTAGCCACAGACGACCTGCGGCTTTAGACATGGCTTGCCCAAGTTGCATTTTGCCTGACTTATCCGTGTAATGAATCAGGTATCGGCCTTGACGTTGGGCATTAGCATATGCGGGATTCGCTTTAAACAAGTCTTCCCACAGTTTATACTTACCCGCTTCCGCTTCAAGAAACTTTACCGTTTCAATATACGCTTGCGGATCACTAAACTTACCTTGCAACGCATTTAGTTTTTGCCCAGCTATTGCCTGCTTTGCTGGATCGTTAAGATCCAATATGGACTGCAACATCTCACCGGTAACTTTAATGTTCTGCCCCGTGCTCAACCCGTTGTCCGCATTGACAATAATTGCAGCACGCACCGCAGCAACCTGTCGCATATACTCTAGTTGCTTAGCGTTGGTTGCTTGCGTAGAGTAACTAAGCTTACCAATAACATCGTTAATTGCACTCCTGTCAGCAGCCGATACTCCAACTAGAATCTTTTGAATTTCCGGATGAGACTCAGGCAAGATCGTAGTCGACTTATTCTTCTTTCCTTCAACCTGATTAAGCCAGATATACTTCTGCGCAATCGCCTCTAGTCGAGGATTCTGCAACACCTTCAAGCTTTTATCTAGACTTTCTTTGGTCACTTCCGTATTAGTCGGATCAGAAATGTCTCGGCCCATTGGCGTTAACGTATCAGAAACAAACCGTCTAGCGTTCTCCGCAACCTGCCACCCTCGCGCAAAGACCTCTTTAGTCTCAGGCATTTCCGCCATCCGTTGCGCAATTGGTTGCAAAGTAGTTTTAATCCAACTACCAAAGCTCTTAGTCGCGTCCTTGGCGTCCTCCACGTAGCCCATCATTTCAGACTTGGGACTAGGGCTAGGCAAACCTTCCACATCTGCCATGCTTTCCGCGTATCCCATCGGGTCAATACCCTGCAAACCAATCAGTTCCCTAGCCGATTCCTCATGAAACGCTTGAGCTTTCAATACACGATTGGCTGCGCGCACGGCATCACGAACCGGTCCACGCAAGTTCTGCGGTTCGCTAATGTTTACTAGCGGACTAACTTTTTCCTTAGTTGCAGCCGCAACTACATCCAGCACCTGCTTCATGTCAGAAATTTTTGCCCACACATAAGCGTTTGCCTCTGGCGGCAACACATCAAACGCATCTGCCGTTTCCTCCCCGCGCAACACCATCTGCGCAAACTCGTCTAAACCGTTTCGATTGGGTTGTAACCCATGCTCCTGCATACCCGTAAGCAGACTTCCGTATTCGTTAGACGCCTTATTCTGTAACAGCAAATTCAACCTCTTCTCCGCGTTTAGGACTTCAACAGATTTAACAAATCCCGGTATGTCTAACGCCTGGAAAAGCGACTTGACATTAGTTCCGTAACTTTCATTAACCACTAGATTCAACGCCCTCTGCGTATACTGCCTAGCAAGCAACGGATCAACACCCTGTCCTTCAAAGTGACGCTCTGCGTAGTTCTGGAAGTCTGCAATCCATTCTCCACGTTGCATAAGCCGATCACTAATAGACATGATTTCGTCAAACGCCGTGCTGCCACGTGCGCTGAGTCCAAAAAGAGATTTTACCAGGTTAGTAAACCGCGAGTAAAACGTCTGGCCGTCTTTTGATTTTTTGCTTCGAGCAAAATCGCGAAACGACTCCGAACTAAAATTCTGCGAGATCATCTCGTCTACGTTAAGCAAACCATAGACAATTTCTTGCTCTGGAAACGTTTTGCCCAACTGGTTAATATCAGCCGAAGCGTCGTCTTTAGCGTAACGATCAAGCCACTTTGTCCGGATAGCCTCGTTATACAACGACTGCAAGTGAGTGGGCAGTTGTGCCGCAAGCCGCTGCCTAACGTCGTCAAACTCTGCTTTGATGTTTGCGTTTTCGGGCCGTGCAATTTCTTGCTTGGTCAATCCGTGCAACAACTCATGTCCTGCAACTTTTTCCGCCTGTGCGTTCATATCTCCCCAGAACAACGCAGGGTTTAAATCAACCTGGATGCGGCCATTGGTGGCCGACCACGTTCGACCTTCCCCCGGCATTTCCATAAGTCGAATGTCAATTATGGAAAGAAGGTTAGGAAACTTAGCCAAGTCCGCAGCTAACGCCGCACCGTTTTTTGACTGCTTCGACATCCAGTTAAGAAGGCCGACTGCGCCTAGCTCCGGCTGTAAATCGGAAACGATTTTCTTTCCTTCGGGAGACTCAGGAACAAATGGCTCACCGAGCATACGGCTAGGGTTAGTCAAGGTCGAGCCACCCTGCTCAGTGATACGGGCGTGAGCTGCGGTTAGGTCGTAGGAGGTGCCGGTGACGGAGGACTTTGGCGTGCCGTCAGGGTTGCGGAATACGGGGGAGCCGACGACCTTACCAACATTAGCAAGTTGTTCGTTTGGACGAACTTCCCAGTTATTTGGTGTCGTCATCGACTCACGACGACGATTAGCTCCCTGCTCAGTTCCGTGGTAATGAACTTCACCAGTTTGTGTGTTTTCAAGAACCCAAGGCTGATTCTCAACTGCGCTAAATGGTTTTTGTTCTGTCGCATTCTTATGCGCCCCCAAATCCACCTTCCTTCCTTCATCCCCCGTCAGACTCCGCATCGCGGACTGGAGCGTGGTGTCGTAGTGGAGAGCCATTCCACCTGCTTGTGGAGTTGTCCAGCCTTCATCAACCAAAGCACGAGTAATTGCGTCGTGACTTGTTGAACGAGTTAAAGTAGTTCTGTTCCCATCCTGCGCCATTTGTCCTACATTAGCCGGAGGAATGTTAAACCTCTTTCCAATCTCTTGCCGATAAAGCTCAGCCTCAGTTTGATTTGCAAAAGACTTAGTGATCTGCTTATCCTGCATCTCTGTCACACCTGCCGAAGGTCCATCACTCACCACCATCTTCGTCACGCCACGTTTCTGCGCTTCTGCTATTGCGGCTTTGAGGACGAGGACGTGTTGGAGTGGGAGGAGGGGGTGAGAAGCTGGTGCGCCTGCAAACTCTTCTGGACCAGCAGCAGTTCGTTTATCCAGCGCTTTCTGCAACGCATCAATGTTGCTTTGCAGTTCACTACGAGATTCATCAGACTTAGCTTCGGTAAGCTGTTGCTTGTAGTCAGCAATCTCCTGTTTACGGCGCTGCGTTTCAGCGTCAAAGGTTTTTGTTGCTTTCTGCCTCTCCTGCCCCCACCGACTCTGCTGCTCGCCCACAAACATAACCGTCTCATCCTTACCCTGAAAAATAAACTCGTTCCCATCACGAGTAAACCCATGTTGTGTATAAAAACGTTCCAAATCAGCTTGCCGACCAGCATCTTTTGCTGAAGGAACAAGTGTAACCAAACGGTCTCCCGCAGCTTGTTTTATTTCTTCGAGCAACCGTCCACCTTCGCCTTTTCCCTGTGACTCAGCCAAGACTGCAAGGTCGTGAATCTTTACCTCCTTCGGGCTAAACGTGACTTTAGCAAAAGCATTCCCGATTTGACGAACGGAGAATTCTCCTTGTCGTTGGAACTGTTGTTCTTTACCTAGCGAAGCTGGCACAAACTGAACCATGGCCCAGCCGAGAGTGTTCGGGAGGTTTTCGTGGAGGTTGTCGGGGGACCAGAGAGGGTCAGCTTTTGCTTCACTCTGAACCTTTACAGTCTTGTCATATAGTTCTCGGTCCAGTGCTTCAAACCCAGGTCCACGACTGCCGGTCTTTTTCCATTCCTCAAACGTAAGTTGCTTCTTATACTTTGGTCCCTGCGGCAACACCACATCCACCCGCACCACCGGATACTTCTCCGTGTCGAACGGGGAGATTGATTTGTAGTAGGAGGTTGCGCGGGGGGAGGTGTCGGGGGGTTCGGCGGCGACCTGCTTGCGCAATGCAACATACCGTTGAGCTGACTTAACCCATTCAGGATCGTTTATTGTTTGTTCAACTCTAGCTCGTGTTGCTTCGTTATAAGACAGCTTAGCACCCTCTTTAATGTTTTCTACCGCTTCTTCAAACGTATCAAAACTATTAAACGATCGTCGAGTGTCTGAAGCTTGGTTATCAAACCAATTATGTGTAAGGTCGGCAAGGCCCGCCTCCGCCTCACTCACCTTCCCCTCCTGCCCATACACGCGAACCTCCATCACCTTATCCAACTTGCTCATCAACACCGGTACGTTCACTTGCTCCTGCCCATTAACCATAGAGAACACATCAGGAAACGTATTCCGAGCTAACTCAATAATTGCATTGGACAAAGTCGGATCACCGGCTACATTTTTAAACCTACTAACTAACAAATTCCCATCTTTTGCGCCTAAACTTGCCAGAGACTTATTTCCAAACGCTCGTGTTTCTGGATTCCAACCAGTAAAATCCCAAAGAAAACCTCCACCTGCGGCAATCTTGGGACTGGGGCTGGGCAACTGCTGCGCCGGCTCAACCAGTTTTGATTCCAATACTTTAAGCCATTCCCGCACGTGCGGACTTCTGAAAAAACTTTCAACTTCCTCGCGCGCGTCTATTTCGTCCAGACCTTCACGGTCCATAAATATTTCCATTGCTCGTTCACGGCCATCCGGTCCAAACGCATGGGCATCACCAAGCGCAACAAACATCATCTTTTGATTTGTAAGCGTAGTTCCCGCGCGTTTATCCCAAGTGTTATATTTTTCTGTAGCAGTAGGATCATTAAGCACGGAGATAAGTGTCTCTACTACGTAGTCCGACACCGGTGCCATCTCTGGACTATCATCCAACTCCTTTGCCAAATCATTTGTCCGAGATTTCAATTTCATCAGACCTTCGCCAGAAGTAGCTTTAGCTAAGGTGTTTTGTGCAAACACCGAGAAGCTCGTCTTCCGTCCGCCGTCTACCCATGCTTTATACAGTCGATGCGCGTCACCAGAAGCAAGTTGCTGTGCCCATTTTCCGTTATTACCCTCTAACAACTTATGAAGTTCATCTAATCCTTGAACTTCATCGGCAACGTCAGGATCAGTTTTTGCCAACTCAGTTTGATCGGCGTAAAATTGTTCAGCCTGCGAGATTTCTGAGCGACGAGTTTCAATCTTTTGCGCGGCTTCTAATTGTTTTCTAGTCCGATTCGCCTCCGCACGAGCAGCCTTAATTGTCAACTCATTGGCTTTTACCCCAACCAACTCCAACTCTTGCTTACGTTTTGCCAGCTTTATATCGTCTGTAATTGGAAACCCATTAGCCTCTTGAACCAAACGTAGTTTTGACGCAGCTACAGTTAACTCTGCATCTGTTTTTGCGTTGTCAAACTCAATCGCCGCTTCTTCCAGCAACCGAGACTGCTCACTCCAATGTTCCAGGTCTAACGCTTTCTGTTGCTCCGCAAACTCAAGTGGGTTTGTTTTCTGGTCAACCTTTGCACGGAGCTTGGCTTGCGCGGCTGTCCATGCCAACGCGTCTTCCGGCCCCAAGTCCTTTGGCAGAACTCGATCAGGCAACGTAGTTCTCCACCGTGGGTCAGCAGGAATACCAAAAGTTTGAAACCCAGGCGCGGCCTCAATGTCCGCAGGCGCAGGCTCTTTCAAACCCTTAGAGTAAATAACCACTTTGCCCCAAAGCTCAGGAGGGTTACCAGATTCCTCACCGCTTGCCACAAGAATCCGCCTTACCTTATCTCCCTGCCTCTGCGGCAACTCTTGCCCCACAACACCAATATGCCCCGACAAATCTGGATTCTCCCCAAAGATATTCCTGCGTTGTGGTCCTTCCATCTTAGCTGACGCTGCTGCATCAGCCGCAACCAATGGCTCCAACGCAGCCGCCTTTGCATCTGGTCCAAGATTTGGATCGTTAATAATCTTAATCTGTTCTGCACGTAGACGACCAAGTTCCTTCTGCGTTTCTTCTCTATACGCCATCCACGCTGCTTCTTGTTCCGGCGTTCGTTTAACATCAGGCACTGTCTGCTCTCGTTTTGCCGCATCCAACGCATCACGGATTTGCAAATGTGTCTCCGTAATGTTAATTTGTCGCTGTAATCCGTCTGCTTGTTTTTTAGCCGCGTCTCCGCCAAACGCTGCTCGGCCACCCTTAGTCGCATACAACGCAGCAAACGGCAACTGCCCAAGCGTCATATTGATGAACGCTCCAGACGGACTGAACTGATATTCCTGGTTCGGGTCGATACCCGCTTGTGCCATGTTTGCTACTTCACCAAGTGCGGATGCTGCAACCTGACCACCGGCCTGAGACGCTAGACCTTGGCCGAGGCTAGTTGGAAACAACTGCTTAACAGCTTGCACACCGCGGTCTAAGTTAGGTATGAGCGCTGAGTCAAACTCGCGAGCAAGCGAACCAGAGACCAACCGACTACCCGCCATCCGTCCCAACACAGCTTGCTCCGCCAAATTTGCAACCTTGGGCATAGCAGCAGCGGTAAGACCTGACAACACGCCGGCAGCAGGAGAATCCGTTTGCGTGTAGGTATCAGCACCGGCAAGCAAGCCCATACCGCCAAGTCTAGCCGCAGTCGCACCCCAGCCAACCCCCGGAATAAACATTGGGGCCATATTCACCGCAAGTCGACCCATGCTACGACCAACAGATTCACCCATTTCTGGATTACCAACCAGTTCACCAAAACTTCGGCCTGCGGCTCCCGTCTTTTTTGGTATCCCCGTCCACTCAATAGCGCGGTCGATTCCAACGCTTGCGCGCTTGATCCAACTATCGCTTTGCCCCGCAGCGTAAGCATCGCTGCCCGTCAACGCTTGCATCTCCGTCGACCACTCGGGAAGCGACTTCTGCGTTACGCCAGAGTCTTTGAGAACATCGTAAAGGTCTTTAACCTCGCGGTAAGTAAGTGCCATAAACTGGGTCCAGGGTGGACTCTAA
>Ga0209400_1001941_pt1 | contig 16042 bp, 16 predicted proteins | sample M_130807_EF_Meta_FD_187313 | JGI IMG/M metagenome (GOLD analysis project Ga0209400, IMG submission 187313) | Freshwater microbial communities from Lake Montjoie, Canada to study carbon cycling - M_130807_EF_MetaG (SPAdes) (version 2) | ecosystem: Environmental > Aquatic > Freshwater > Lake... | reverse complement strand
ATTTATCTAAATATTATTTTTTGGTTGCGGGGCTTGGATTTGAACCAAGGACCTTCAGGTTATGAGCCTGACGAGCTACCAGACTGCTCCACCCCGCGAAATATATTAAATTAATATAGGATATATACATAAATAATATTTTATGCCACTTTTATTTATTTTATGACATTTAAATTATCAATCGTTATTCCAACATATAAAGAAAGTAATAATATTCAAGAATTAATATTTTGTATTAATAAAAATATAAATTTAAAGAAAAAAGATTTTGAGATTATAATTGTTGACGACAACTCTAGAGATGGAATTGTAAATATATATAAAATTCTTAAAAAAAAATTTTTTAATTTAAAATTATTTATCAGAAAAAATAAAATTAGAGACTTGTCACAGTCTTGTATTCACGGTTTTAATAAGTCTATTTATCAGAATATTTTAGTAATGGACGCAGATTTACAGCATGACCCAATTTATATTAATAAAATGATTATTTTATTTAAAAAAAATAATTTAGATTTTGTTATAGGGTGTAGAAAATTTAGTAATAGAAAAAGTGTACAAGTAAGCTTATTGAGATATTTATTGTCTAAATATATTATTTTTTTATTTAATTTTTTTTTTTCGCAGAAGACTCACGACCCGATGTCTGGGTTTTTCTTGTTTAAAAAAAAAATATATATTCAAAATAAAAATAAATTATTTGGTAGAGGCTATAAAATATTACTTGATCTATTATATAATTCTAAAAATGAGCTTTTTATAAAAGATATTTATATAAAATTTAATAAAAGATTAAAAGATAGTAGTAAATTAAATTTAAAAGTATTGTCTTTAATTCTTTTATTTTTTTTTACAAAATTATTTAAAAAATATTTTAAATTTATTTTTTGATATCAAATGAAAAAAAATATTTTATATATAACAAGATTAGATCCTGATGATATTAAATCTTGGTCGGGAACAACTTTCTTTATATTAAAATGTCTAAAAAAAAATTTTTCAGTTATTTCAATTAGTTCATTAAGTAACAGAATTAGATTTTTTTATGTTTTAAAAAGATTTTTTTTTTCAATTTTTGGTATTAAGTTTGATATCGATAGACCAATATTGTGCGCTAAAGATTTTGCAAGACAAATAGAAAGTAGAATTAAAAATATTAATTATGATGCAATTATTACAAGCGAACCTTATTTATTTACTTTTTTGAAAACTAATAAACCAATGTATGTCTTTACTGATCTAACATTTGATACTTATTACAAGCATTATTTTTATAATCGTAATATCCATAAAGATACATTGTTAGAAGGAAACTATTGCGAAAAAATTGCTTTAAATAAATGTAAAAAAGTTATTTTAACTAGTCATTGGGCTATCAATGAAGCGGTCAAAAATTATAATATTAAAAAAGATAAATTTGTATACGTTCCATTTGGAGCAAATTTAAGATTTTTCCCAGCAAAAAATAGATTATTTAATATAATTAGAAATAAAAATATTGATGTTTGTAATTTTATTTGTAGTGGTGTTCATTGGGAACGAAAAGGGATGGATAAGGCTATTAATCTCGTAAATAGAATTAATGAAAAAGGACAGAAAGCTAAATTATATATTGTTGGAGCCAAACCAATTAAAAACAATCAAATTCTAGATAACGTTCAAATTGTTAATTTTTTAGATAAAAATAATATTGATCAAAGAAAAATTTTAGAAAACTTGTATTATAAATGCCATTTTAATTTATTATTTTCAAAATCCGAGGGTTTTGGATTGGTAAATGCAGAAGCCTCAGCATTCGGTTTGTATTCGATTACTCATGATATCGGTGGAATTTCTGGTTGCGTTTTTAATAACCTTAATGGCTTTAGATTTAAATTATCAGATAATATCGATTACATTGCAAATTATGTAATAAAAATTTTTCAAAATAAAAAACTGTTTTTAAAAAAATCTTATAACTCTAGAAACTGTTATGACAAATTACTTAATTGGAATAGTGTAGGAAAAAAACTTTCAAAGATTATTAATTAATTAAAAAATTATTCCTTTTTTTGTTTCCCATTTTTCTTTATATAAAGTATTAAAGTTATGATTTGGGTTGCAATATAAATTTAACCAATCACTAAATGACATCGACTGATTGAAGTCTGAGGTATAATTAGTTTCAAATCGTTGCTCATACTTCCAGTGATATTTAAACCAAAAAAAATCAATAGTTTTAGAGTCAATAATGCAAAAAATCTCTCTGCATTTATTCCACCAGTCTTCTAATGACCAATTTAGCATAATATTATTATTCATTAAGTATCTTGCGCATAAAAATATTTCATTAATTACAATTGTATCGTTTATTAAAACAGGATGTTGTCCTAAATTTAATCTTTCAAGGCTTTTTTCAAAATGTTCATTATTAAAATAATTAATTAAATTTTCTGTAGAACTAAATAATAAAATATCACTTAACCCATAAACTCTATATTTACGAGTATCTATTGAGCAAGAAACAATTCTATTTTTTAAAAAATTAAAATTTTTGTTTATTGGAAAAGTCCTTAAAAGATTATTCATGTGGTTTAGTGCATCTTTTTTATAAATGCGACAATCGGTTCTTAATTTTAATGAGAATTTTTTGTTAAGTTTCTTTGCCAAATCTAAAGCAGCCGCAGTAGATAATATTTGTAAATTTGTATTAAATAATGTTTTTATTTTTCTATTAAGAATAATTTCAATTTTTAATTCTTTGCAAGTAGATAAAAAATTATTGTCAATTTCATCATCCCATATTGATAGTATTATTGTGGTATTATAAAATAACTTTTTATAAAGTTTTATTGTTTCTATTACAAAATCTTTTATTCCGTAAATGCTACCCTGTATTATTATTGCTGTTGATTCATTGTCATATTCTTCTTTATCAATTTCAATATTTTTAGCCTTTTTTGGCCTGATCGTGTGAGACACAAAATTATTAAAACTTAGATCTATTAAAATTCCATTTTCTTTTTTAATAATTTTTTTTCCATGAATATTTCTTGAAAACCTAAAAAAAAAACTATTTATATTTCTTAAAAAATAATTGTTATCCCTAAAGTTAATCAAAACTATAGTTAGATTAGGCAATCTTTTTTTGATTAGATGTTTTAAGTTTTTTAAAAACATTTATATAATTTAATTAATATATACATATTATTGTAGTATAAAATATCTAAACAAATAATAAAAATTATGATCTTAATATCTCATCGTGGAAATATAAGTGGACCCAATGAGGCTATGGAGAATAATCCAGATTACATCATCTCCGCATTAAAAGCAGGTTTTGAAGTTGAAATTGACTTTTGGTGTGTTAAAAAAAAATTTTATTTAGGCCATGATTATCCTCAGTTTTTAGTAAATGAGAATTTCCTTAAAAAAAAAAAATTGTGGTTTCACGCAAAAAATTTAGAAGGTTTAGTTTATCTAAATAAAACTAATTACAATTATTTTTGGCATGAACATGATAGTTTTGCAGTTACAAGCAAAGGTTATATTTGGACTTATCCTGGTAAAGAACTTTCAAAATATGCAATTTGTGTTTTGCCAGAGAGATTTAAATGGAAGAAGACACGATGTCTTGGAGTTTGTTCTGATTTTATAGAAAATTATAAATGATAAAATGTATAATATTTGATCTAGATGGTGTTTTGGTTAGTTCAAAAAAAATTCATTTTAAAGTTTTAAATAAAGCTTTGATGCGTTTTTCTAAAACCAAATTTCAAATTTCCTACGCAGATCATTTAAAAATTTTTGACGGTTTATCAACAAATGATAAATTAGCAATACTATTCAAAAATAAAAAGATTACTAAAAACGAGATAAAAAAAATTTCAAATTTTAAACAGGAATTAACCAAAGAAGAATTAAAAACTAATATTAAGTATGATGCTAATTTATACAATTTATTTAAAGTCCTATGTAAAAAATATATATTAGCGATCGCTACCAATTCTATAAATAAAACTTTAGATATTTGTATTAAAAAATTAAAAATTAATAAGTTTATAAAATTTAAAATAGGAACAGATATATTAAAAAACAAAAAACCTCACCCGGAAATTTATTTAAGATGTTTGATTGCTTTAGGAGTGCGGCCTTCGGAGACGCTAATATTAGAAGATTCTTATATAGGCAGACAAAGTGCAAAAGATTCTGGCTGTTTTTTAATGCCAATTAAATCTATCAACGATGTTAAAATGAATAAAATTTATAAACATATTAATTTGGTAGAGAAAAATTTAGAAAAAAAAAATAATATCAGTTTCTGGGAGGATACAGAAATGAATATATTAATCCCTATGGCCGGATTGGGGTCAAGATTTGAGAAAGCAGGATTTACTTTCCCTAAGCCTTTAATAGAAATTCATGGCAAACCCATGATTCAATGGGTAATAGATAGTTTAAAAATTAATGCTAAATTTATATTTATTGTTCAATCGCAACATCAGCAAAAATTTAATATTAAAAGTTTACTAAAATATTTATATCCAAACTCAAAAATTATTGAAACAAATGGATTAACCGAAGGAGCGGCATGTACGTCTTTGCTTGCAACGGAATTTATTGATAATAATAACCCATTACTTATTGCAAATTCTGATCAATATATAGAGTGGGATAGTGCAAAAACTTTTTATAAATTATCCGAAAGAAATGTTGATGGAGCAATTTTGACTTTTAAATCTACTCACCCAAAATGGTCTTACGCTAAAATTAATGAAAATAATGAAGTTGAAAAAGTTGCTGAAAAAGAAGTAATTTCGAACAACGCTACGGTCGGAGTTTATTATTGGAAAAGAGGAAAAGATTACGTGAGATTCGCTAATGATATGATAAAAAAAAATATCAGGACTAATAATGAATTTTATATTTGTCCAGTTTATAATGAAGCTATTAAAAATAATAAAAAAATTATTACAGAGGAAGTAAAAGCAATGTGGGGTTTAGGCACGCCTGAAGATTTAAATTATTTCTTAAAATATTATAAATTTAGTAGTCAAAAAATATGAAAAAAACAGTTTTAGTTTGCGGAGCAGGTGGTTTTATAGGCGGGCATTTAGTTGCTCATTTAATTAAGGAAAATAAATTTAATGTTGTATGTGCGGACATAAAGCCTTTTGAATATTGGTTTCAATTTTTTGAAGAAGTTAAGAATTATTCTTTAGATCTTAAAGAGCTTGAGAACTGCTTAAAAGTTACAAAGAAAATTGATTATATTTATAATATGGCTTGCAACATGGGAGGCATGGGATTTATTGAGAATAATAAAGCAGAATGTATGTTGTCAGTTTTAATCAATACTAACTTACTTAGAGCTGCACTTAAGAATAATATTAGAAAGTATTTTTTTTCATCAAGCGCTTGTGTCTATAATGCTAAAAAACAAAATAAAAATTTTATCCCTGGTTTAAAAGAAATTGATGCTTATCCAGCTGAGCCAGAGGATGGTTATGGTTGGGAAAAGTTGTTTAGCGAGAGAATGTGCAGACATTTTACCGAAGATTTTGGTTTAGAAACAAGGGTTGTTAGGTATCATAATGTTTATGGCCCAATGGGAACTTTTGGAGGAGGTAGAGAAAAAGCCCCAGCAGCATTATGCAGAAAAATTATTGAAGCACAGCTAAATAATAAAAATACTATAGATGTATGGGGAGACGGTAATCAAACTAGAAGTTTTCTTTATATAGATGACTGTATTAGAGGAACTCTTGATGTTTTTAAAAGCTCTTATTCAAATGTTTTTAATGTTGGAAGCGAAGAGCAGGTTTCAATTAATCAAATGATTAATATTATTGAGGATATTGCTCAATATAAGGTTAAAAAGAGTTATCAGTTAGACAAGCCAAAAGGCGTCAGAGGAAGATCTAGTAATAATAGTTTCGTTAAAAAAAAAATTGGTTGGAAGCCTAATTATACTCTTAAACAAGGATTAGAAAGAACTTATAATTGGATTTATAAAGAAATTACCAGTGGCTCAAATATTAAAAAGTTTATTAAAAAGTAAATATATTTAATTTAAATTCTTGTAAAATAATTATTTATATATATAAATTTTGTGCCTGGTGATTATTGCAAAGGAGTAACACCCGATCCCATTCCGAACTCGGCAGTTAAGCCCTTTAGCGCCAATGGTACTTTGTCTTAAGGCACGGAAGAGTAGGTCGTTGCCAGGCTTTTAAAATTTTATTAAGTTTTTAAGTTATCAATTTCTTTTTTAAAGATAAATCTGTAAATCTTTATTTTTATTAAATAATATATGAAAAAAAAAATTTTAATTTTTATTCCATGTTTTAATGTAGCAAAACATATTTCTGAAACGTTTTATAAAATTCCATTTAAAAAAATTAATAAATTAGCAGAAATATCTTTTTTATTTATTGAAGACTGTTCTAAGGATCATACTTATTTAGAAATAAAAAAATTAAAAAAAAATTATTTATTAAAAAATTCAAATAATAATATTTCAATAATAAAGAATAAGATTAATTTAGGATATGGTGATGTTCAGAAACTAGCATATAATTATTGCCAAAAAAAAAATATTGATTTTTGCATTATGCTTCATGGAGACGGACAGTATAATCCTAGATATTTGCCAAAATTTATACAGCTTTTGTTAAAATATTCTATTTCTAATAAAAATTATTTAGAAAATGACCCGGTTAAAGTTTTGGGAGTTTTTGGATCTAGAATGATTAATTGGAAAAAAGCTATAGAAGGAAATATGCCTATTTACAAATTCCTAGGTAATAAATTTTTAACATATGTACAAAATTTTTTACTATCTTCTTCAATGAGCGAGTTTCATTCAGGCTACAGATCTTATGTTATTAAAAATCTAAAAATGATTAAATTTAATAAATTAAGTAGTAAATTTGATTTTGATACTCAGATTATAATTGAGGCAATAAAAAAAAAATTTATAATTAAAGAATTTCCAATTAATACATTTTATGGAGATCAGGTCTCTCATTTAAAATCGATTCCGTATGGGTTTGCTGTTTTGTACAGTTGTCTTAAATATTTTGTCTATAAAAATTTTAAAAAAATTTATTAATGCATATTTTTATAACAGGAATTGCTGGTTTTCTAGGTTCTAATTTAGCTGAATATTATTTAAATAAAGGTTTCAAAGTTTCAGGCTGCGATAATTTAGTGGGAGGCAGTCTAGATAATTTAAATGTAAAGAATATTAATTTTTTTAAATCTAACTGTGAAGATTTAGAAGAGATGAAAAAAATTATGAAAGGGGTTGATGTTGTCTGTCACGCAGCTGCTTTTGCTCATGAAGGACTTTCGAGTTGTTCTCCTGTGTTGATATCAAATAATAATGTCACAGGATCTGTCTCAGTTTTTACAGCGGCAATTCATAATAATGTTAAGAGAATTGTTTTTTGTTCTTCTATGGCTAGATATGGGCAAATTAAAGTTCCGTTTAAAGAAGATGATGATTTAAAACCGGTCGATCCATATGGGGTTTCCAAAGTAGCTGCAGAAAATATTTTGAAAATATTGAGTAAAACTTATAAATTTGAATATAATATCGCCGTACCACACAATATTATTGGGCCAAAACAAAAATACAACGATCCATATAGAAATGTAGTTTCTATAATGGTTAATTTGATGCTTCAAAATAGAAATCCAATTATCTATGGTGACGGCAATCAAAAAAGGACCTTTTCTGATATTGATGATTGTGTTTATTGTTTAGATAAACTGATTACCGATCCTAAGATTGTATCAGAAGTGGTAAATATCGGTCCAGATGAAGAATATGTAACAATAAATGATTTATATCATTTATTATCTAATAAATTACAATTTAATTTAGCACCGATATATTTAAAAGATCGTCCAAATGAGGTTAAGGAAGCAACATGTTCTTCTGATAAAGCACGTAAAATTCTTGGATATAAAACAAAAGTTAAACTTAGCGAATCTCTTGATAAGGTTATTAATTATATTAAAAAAAACGGCATAAAAAAATTTGAGTACATATATCCTTTAGAAATTGATAATGAAAAAACACCATTGTCATGGAAGGAAAAGCTGTTTTAATTAAATATTAAATGTTATAAAAGTTATTATGAAAGTAGTCAGTTCATTAAAATCGTTAAAAAAAAGAGATATAAATTGTAAAGTAGTTAGAAGAAGAGGAAAACTTTACGTAATAAATAAAAAAAATCCAAAGTTTAAAGCTCGTCAAGGTTAGCTATAAATTCATGGATATTAATTCACAAGAAAAAACGTGGTCTAATTTTAAAAAATTGACCGTATATATTTCTTTAGCAATTATTTTTATATTGGCCTCTATGGCAATATTCTTACTGTAGGACATTAGGATTTTGAAGATATCTAAATCTTAATTGAACAAGACTCAAAAATGAGTTCAAAATATGTTTGATTGTCATCTTTGAACTATCAAATGTTCTTGGGCTCAAATAAATGGGGATTTCTTTAATTTTGTATTTCAGTTTTTCAAAGTAAAAAAGACTTTCTATTAAGAAAAAATAAGATTTGTCTTTGGATAAAAACATATGTTTATTTTTAATTTTTTTTAAGTTGTAGCACCTATAATTTCCAGAAGAGTCTAATGCTGTATTTAAAACTATTTTTACTAAAATGTATCTAATTTTTGTAAGTAAAATTCTGAAATAGGGCCATTTAATCATTGAATTTTTTTTTAAAAATCTGTTTGTAGAAATTACATCGTAGTAATTTTTTTTTATAATTTTTAAAAATAATTTAATTTTTTTTGGGTCATGTGTTCCGTCAGCGTCCATTGTTAAGCATAAAGAAAATTTTTTTTTAAAAGCATATTTAAACCCAGCTTTAAGAGCAGAACCCAATCCAAGATTAGTATTTCTAAATAAAAATTTTATAAATATATATTTTTTAGATAAAAATTTAATTTTTTCTCTTGTTCCGTCATTGGATTTGTCATCTACAAACAGTATAGTTAAACTAATTTTTAGAGAAAGAATTTTTTTAATTAAAGAGTCTATTGACTTTACTTCATTTAGCGTCGGTATAATAAGTAAAGTTTTCAAAGTTAAAGTATTTGAAGGTTTGGTAATGGAAAAATGAATTTTATATTCTTGGAAATATATTTTTTTTCTTTTTTCAGAATAAAATCTTTAAAATGCCATGGCAAGACTAAAAAGTAATTAAACTTAATTTTATCAATATTTTCTTTATTTAAAATTTTTATTTTTGAACCCGGCGTGTATTTATTATTTTTATCTTTATTAATATCATAAATACAATTTAGTAATGAACTATTAATTTTGCAGAACTGCAGAATAACATTTCCTTTGGTTGAAGCTCCATAGCCAATTACTTTTTTGTTAGATTTTTTTAATTTGGTAAGTAAATTTTTTAAATTTTTTTTATGTTTAAGAATTTTTAGATAAAATTTTTTATATATTAAATAACCATTAAATCCCTCTCTTTCTTCTTTTGCAAGATAAGAAGCAATATTTTTTTTACATTCTTTATACCTAGAATTTTTTTTAGCTACAGTAATTGCAATGCTTCCTCCGTTGATATCATTTCTTTTGATATCGATAATTTTGAAGTTTGTTAGGTTCATTAAATAGTAAATAGAAGTGAGGGAGTAATATTCCAAGTGTTCGTGACAAATCGTATCGTATGAATTTTTTTTTATCATATCTACGAGATAGCTTTGTTCAAAATGCCATATACCATTGTCATCCAGGCAACTATATATATCATTTGTAAATTTAACTGGATCTTGCAAATCATAAAACATTGCAAAAGTTGTTATTAATTTTGCTTTATTGTTAGTTAAATAATTTTCAACATTTTTATATGAAAAAAAATTATTTATTTTTGTAATTTTTTTTTTATAAAATTTTTTAAAATTAATAATACTTGGATCAACTCCAATTAATTTAAATTTATCTGAGTCGAAGCAATTTAAAAAAGTACCATCATTTGAACCAATATCTATAACAGTGTCATTTTTTTTTAATTTGATAATTTTTTGTAAAAAATTCTTTTTAAGTTCAATATGTTTTTGCATCGATTTATTAAGTGATGTTCGGTATCCGTAATTTTTTCCATACATTTTTTTTTCATCAAAATTTTTATCTAATTGAACTAGTTTACAATTTTCACAAATTATTATTGTTAATTTGCCTTTTGGAACATAAGAATTTTTTTTGGAAAATATTCCAGTGTAGGATTGTAATCCTAAGGAAAAAAGTGATTTAATTTTATTTGATTTGCAAGTTCTACAATTATTAATTTTTGTCATATGTATTATAAATTTTTATCTCATGATTAATCATCTTTTTTATAAGATAATTAATTTTAGACATTGGTTTCCATTTTAATAATTTTTTAGCTTTATAATTATTTCCACAAACGTAATGTGAATCATTTTTTCTAAATAAATCTTTTTTAATTATAACTATTTTTTGATTATTATTAGAATCTATGCCTATTTCATTTAAAGTTTTAACTTTTAACCATTGTATATTTAATTTTAAATTTTTAGCAGTTAAATTAATAAAATCTTTTACCGTATATCCTCTTCCAGTACATATAATAAAATCATTAGGTTTTTTTATTTTGAGTATTTTGTATGATAACTTAACGTAATCTTCTGCGTACCCCCAATCTCTTTTTGCATATAGGTTTCCAATATATAGCGGATCTGTAATTTTTTTAGATAATTTATATTGCACTAATTTTCTAATTATTTTTTTTGTCACAAAATTATCATTTCTGAGAGGACTTTCGTGATTGAAAAAAAATCCATTTGAGGCAAATAAATTAAAATTATTTCTATAATACTTAATAAAAAAATATGCAGATAATTTTGCTATAGCATAGGGAGTAGCGGGGTTAAATTCAGAATTTTCATTTATTTTATCCTTATTGATTTTAAATAATAGAGAAGACGAAGCCTGAAAAAATTTAGTTTTTATACTGTATAATTTTATACTATCTAAAATATTAATAACCGCTGTATTATTAACAGCATTTGTCCTTATGCAGTCTTTGAAAGATTTTTGAAGAGTAGAAATTCCTGCATAATTAAAAATCATTGCAGGTTTGATTTTTTTAATTATTGAGGATAATTTTTTGTATTCTAATAAATTACATTTAATATAGTTTATTTTTTTTTCTATTTTTAAAATTTTAAGATTGCTAAACTCTTTTTTTTTTAAACTTCTTACGATACCAAATATTTTGTATCTTTTTTTTAATAAAAACTTAGCCAAATAACTTCCATCTTGACCGGTTACACCAGTAATAATTATTTTTCTATTCATGATTAATATGCCTGATTAAGGATAAAGATTTATTGTCTCTTTTAATTTCTGATATATTTTTCCCTTTATAAAATTGAAAACATGTTGCCTCAGCGTTCACAACTCTATTTGTCATTATAATATAATTGGATTTTGCAGGATCGACCAATTCTATATTTTTTGATGTATATAATTTTATATATTTTGTAACAATGTCGTTGCTCACCCCGCAAGTAGAAAGCCTTAAATCTTCCCTCACAAAAAGGTCTTTATTTTTTTTTATGATTTCTTTCAAAGAAACTCCCCAATAATCTTTTTCAAATTTTTCTTCAACCTTTTCGCCTGAAAATATATTGAAATATGAATACTGATATGGAGTGTATGAGAAAAATTTTATCAAATAAAAAAAAAACAGAATTAAAGATATGAATGTTAAAATTTTATAAAAAAAGTGAGAATTAATATTTTTAATTAAAAAATATAAAGTTATTCCAGGAATAACCATAAAGTAAGGAAGAATCCATAGAAACAAACGCATACCATCGTAGACTCCAAAGGGAATAATTAACATTGTAATTAAGGGGTACAGCATTAAGCCAATAATTATAATTAATTTATAAAAATAGTTCTCAATTGTTCTTTTATAAAATTTATTAATTTTTAAAAAAAGAACTAAAAATACAATATATAAAAAAATTACGAACTCTGGAGATTTATAGAGAAAATATTCATAAAAATATAATTTTGGTGGACTTTTTGATAAAAAAATTAAACCATTTATTAAAGTATACTCCCCACCTCTTTGTGCTTCAAAAGATTTTAAAAAAAATAAATAGGGTTTATATAGAATATTATCATGCGTGTCTGGTGCAAAAAAAATATAAATTATAAAAGAGAATAAAAATATTTTAATTAAATCACCATAAAATCTTATTTTATCAAATTTTTTATTTATAAATTTTTTTAAAAATAAAATTTCAATTACAACAAAAAATATAATTATAAGCAAAGATGCTGGAAAATATAATTGAACACCAGTTCCTGTAGCGATTAGAATACTTATGTAGTAAATATATTTTGTTGATTTTTCTTTGATGTTTTGATTTTTTAAATAGTTTAAAATTAAAGAGAATATCCATAGATGACAAAAAACTAGTATAGTGTCCTTGGGATTTTGTCCCATATGACCAAAAAATACAGGATAAAAAAATAGTAATAAAAAAAATATTTCACTAATTTTTTTATTAAATAACTGTTTTCCGATTTTGCTAAATGCAAAAATTGCGGAGAAAGAAAATAGCAAATTAATTAAATGATTGATTTCTGTTTGATATTTATAATTTACTAATTGTGAAAAAAAATATTGTAAATTCCAATAGAGCGTAGAATAATAAAAAGATCCACCAAAATAAGGCTCAACTCGTCCTAGGGTAAATAAGTATATTAGATTTCTTTTTCCTAAGGCTGTGTAATAATATTCGTCCCAGGACTCGCCAATAATTAATGCGCAGTAAATTGAAAAAAAAAATAGGAAGTAAATTAATATATTTTTATTTCTAATCATTTTAAATTAGAGAGTATTTACTTAGATTTTTCTAGTTCTTTTTTTATCTTTTCAGAGAATTTATTTATCAGATCTACTTCTTCAGCTGTTAGAATTTTATCTTTTTTAAGTTCAGTTTGTATTTGTTTAATCGCAGCAGTTCTGAGTGTTTTAGTTAAATGATCAAAATTTTCTGGTTTATTCAATGATATAATCCGCTGCACAACTTCAAATTTGTCAGCAAAAAATATATTAAATAAAGTGTTAATTATAATAATAATTGAAATAGTAATAGCGATTAATTTAATAAAAAAAATCTTCAACACTAATATCTTGCTTTTAATTTCTTGAATTTTTTAACACGTCTTGTGTTCTCGTCTTTCTCTCTCTTTTTTCTTTCTGAAGGTTTTTCAAAATGACTCTTTATCTTCAATAAACGAAAAACACCTTCTCTTTGTAGTTTTTTTTTAAGAGCTCTTAAAGCTTGCTCTAGATTATCATTTTTAACTTCTATTTTAATATTTGCTTTCCTCCAAAAAAGTGTCACGATTTAGCATTTTTGGTGTTATATTGTCTATATTTTTATGAAGCTTTTTAAGCACAGACCAACAGAAGGTTATCAAACAAAAACAAGTATAATAAATAGAAGAAAAGCAATCTTAACTACTGCTAAATACACTTTTTTTGGTTTAATTGGTCTTAGACTTTTGTGGCTTCAGGTATTTCAAAAAAATAAATATTCAATTTTATCTGATCGGAATCGTTTTAAAGAATGGAAAATTGCAGCAGAGAGAGGATTAATATTAGATCGTTTTAATAACAAGATAGCTGAAAATCGACAACTTTATAGAATTGCTTTAATTAAAGGAGACGTTACAGATCTTGAGCTTGTACTTGTAACGCTAAATAAATTTTTAAGACTAGACAATGAAACAATTGAAAAAACTAGAACGGATTTTATAAAACTTAGAAAATTTCAACCTTATGTTATTAATAAAAATCTAACCTGGGCCGAATTTTCAAAAATAAATAGCAATCTTTTTATTTTAAATGGAGTCCAGCCTTTTATCTCAATGGAGAGACATTACAATTACCCTTATGAATTTGCACATGTACTAGGCTATGTTGGCGCTCCTAATGAAAATGATCTTCAAAATCAAAAAGATGATCTTTATAGAACACCAGGAATTAAAATAGGAAAACTTGGAATTGAAAAGATATTGAATAGAGAGCTTATTGGTACTCCTGGCTTTACTCGTTTTGAGGTAAATGCAGCAGGAAGAGCAGTTAGAACAGTTGAATTTGTTGATGGAGTGAGTGGTAATGCTTTAAAAACTTCCCTTGATCTTGAACTTCAAAAATTAACTTATCAAAAATTAGGAAGAAATGCCGGGTCCGCTATAGCGATGGATATTAAAACAGGTGAAGTTTTAGCATGCGTTTCAACTCCATCGTTTGATACAAATAAATTTGCCTTTGGGATAACACAACCAGAATTTAATGAGCTATTAAAGAATGAACGAAAACCATTAATTAATAAGTTTTTAGCAGGTCAATATCCGCCAGGATCGGTACTAAAACCAATTATAGCTTTAGCAGCACTAGAAAATAAAATCGTTGATCAAGATTATACTCATTTTTGCTCTGGAAAGATTGAACTATATGGTCAAGAATTTTATTGTTGGAAAGATGGAGGGCACGGAAAAATTAACTTAAAAGATGCGATAAAAAAATCATGCGATATATATTTTTACGAAGTAGCAAGATTATTAGGCGTGGATAGATTAGCAGATACAATAAGAAAATTTGATTTTGGTCAGACTGCCCTAAAAGATTTTGATGAGGAGAAAAAAGGTTTGGTTCCAGATACAAAATGGAAAAAAAATGTTTTAGGTAAGCCATGGTTACTAGGAGAAACTTTGATCACTGGAATAGGGCAAGGTTATATATTAGCCACGCCAATGCAAATTTGTAAATCAATGGCTGAATTTGCAAACGGTGGTTATAAAATCAATCCAACTTTTTACCTTGATGAAAAATCTAAGTTAAGTCGTATGGATTTTGATGCGGAAAATATAAAAATAATAAATGAGGCTTTAGTAGCGGCAACAAACGAGCCAGGGGGAACTTCTTATGGTTCTAGATTAAATGGTAAATTGAAATTTGCTGGGAAAACAGGAACATCTCAAGTTACAAAACTAACAATTAAAGACAGGGAAGATAGTGCAAACCCAAATTCCAGAGAATATAAATACAGAGACCATTCTCTTTTTGCAGGATTTGGTCCTGTAGAAGAGCCAAAATACGCTGTAGCAGTAGTTGCAGAACACTCCGGACCAGGATCAAGAGTTGCCGCTCCAATTGCTAGTAGTATGTTTGATTTTTTATTTAAAAAAAGAATATCCAATGCGTGAATCAGTAAAAGTATCAAAAATTTTCCTATTAATTGAAAAATTTCAGAAATTAGACAGAAGTTTAATTTATATGATTTTGGCTTTGGGATTAATAAGCATTTTATGTTTGTATTCAATAGATAAAGGACAGGGAACTATTTATTTAAAACATTTGATCAGATTTGTATTTGCATTTATAATTTTAATTACAGTTGCTTTTACTCATGTAAATTTTTGGCATCGATATGCATATCATTTTTATTTTTTAATATTATTTCTTTTAGTAGTTTTAAAATTTGTTGGTGTAACAGCTAAAGGCGCTCAGCGTTGGCTTGACTTTGGTTTTTTCCACATCCAACCTTCAGAAGTTGCAAAACTTGCAATTATATTAGTTCTTGCAAAATTTTATAATTTAGTAAAAGTTGAAAATACTAATAAGATATTTTCATTACTGGTTGCAGCAATTTTAATTTTAATTCCATTTCTATTAGTTTTAAGACAACCAGATCTTGGAACTGCAGTATTAATTCTAGGTGCAGCACTAGGAACTTTATGGATTGTAGGTTTAAGTAGAAAAATTTTTATATCTGGTTTTATAATTATTATTTTATGCTTACCTTTTATTTTTGCAGGAATGAAACCTTATCAAAAACAAAGAGTTGTTAATTTTTTTAATTCAGAAAGAGATCCTTTGGGAGCAAATTATCAAGTTATTCAATCTAAAATTGGAATAGGATCAGGTGGAATTTTTGGAAAAGGATATTTAAAAGGATCTCAAAGTTCAT
>Ga0209400_1001940_pt1 | contig 16044 bp, 15 predicted proteins | sample M_130807_EF_Meta_FD_187313 | JGI IMG/M metagenome (GOLD analysis project Ga0209400, IMG submission 187313) | Freshwater microbial communities from Lake Montjoie, Canada to study carbon cycling - M_130807_EF_MetaG (SPAdes) (version 2) | ecosystem: Environmental > Aquatic > Freshwater > Lake... | reverse complement strand
CCAAGTGATTGGGCTTCCTTTAATACATCATCAAAGGCGCGACCCTCTTCATACATCTTGGTGAGAATATAGTTTGTAGTTCCATTCACAATTCCCATGACGCGAGTGATTTGATCTCCAGCAAGTGATTCACGCATAGAACGAATAATTGGAATTGCGCCGGCTACTGCTGCTTCGTAATACAAATCGACGCCAGCTGCATCTGCTGCATTAAATAACTCATGACCATGAGTTGCAAGCAATGCTTTATTGGCAGTAATCACAGATTTCTTATTCCTAATTGCTTCCAGGATTAAAGATTTAGCAGGTTCGATTCCACCCATGACCTCGATAATTATGTTGATGCTTGGATCTGAAACTATTGACTGAAGATCAGTTGTAATCAAAGATGCTTCAATGCCCTCACGAGCACCTGCTGTGCGGACACCGACTTTGTTTAACTTGAGCAGGGCTCCAGAGCGTTCTGAAAGTTCTTGCTCATCATCTTGAAGCAGGCGGGCAACTTGGGTGCCCACAACGCCGCAGCCGAGCATTCCAATTGTGATTGTTTTGACGCCCGAGTTCATGGTGTCATTCTTTCATAGATGACTAGATCGGCGTTAAATATCGAGTCTGAGTAGATCAGCTTCACTCTCTCGGCGGACAATTACACGAGCTTTTCCATCTTTTACTGCAACAACTGGTGGACGAGGCACATGGTTGTAGTTGCTGGCCATGCTGCGGCCATAGGCACCAGTTGCAGGGACAGCTAATAAATCCCCTGGCACGATGTCATCTGGCAAATCAATCTCACGAATAACAATGTCACCAGTTTCGCAATGCTTTCCTACTAAACGGCTAGAAACTGGTGCTGCCGTGCTGGTGCGATTAGCCAAAATTGTTGTGTATTCGGCTCCATAGAGAGATGGGCGAATGTTGTCACTCATTCCACCGTCTATTGAAATGTAACGACGATGCATGCCGTTTTCTAAGGTCACATCTTTTACTGTTCCAACTTCATACAACGTAAACATTGTTGGTCCAACAATTGCGCGACCTGGCTCAATTGAGACCGTTGGAATTTTCAGCTTATGCATTTCACAGTTTTTTGTCACAGCAGCAGCAAGTGCTGTCATCGCTTCATGAGGATCTACCGTCTCATCCCCAGGCAAATAAGCGATTCCGTAACCCCCACCAAGATCTAGTTCAGGTAACTCACTCTTAAATTCATCGCGATACTGTGCAAGCAAAGCAATTAAACGCTCTGACAAAATCTCAAAGGATTTGTAGCCAAAGATCTGCGAACCGATGTGTGCATGTATTCCGCGAAGCTCAAGGCTGGGGTGTGTGCGAACAGCATTAATTGCAGCCCATGCCGCGCCACTTGCAATAGAAAAACCAAACTTCACATCTTCATGCGCCGTTGCGATTGATTCGTGAGTGTGGGCTTGGATGCCTGGTGTTATTCGCAGCAATACTCGCTGAACTTTGCCAGCGCTTTTCGCAGCCTCTGCCACACGTTCTATTTCATACAGAGAATCAATCACAATTGATTCGACTCCGACCGAAACAGCTTTATCAATTTCAGCAATAGATTTATTGTTTCCGTGTACCTCGATCTTGGAAGGATCGATTCCACCAGCAAGGGCAACTGCCATTTCTCCGCCAGTGCTTACATCTATACCAATACCGAGTTCATTGATCCAGCGAGCAAGTTCTGTGCAAATAAATGCCTTTGATGCGTAATAAACCTTGCCAGCATGTGGTCCAAAGGAATCCTTAAGGGCTTTATCCCAAGCTAACGCTCTTTCCCGAAAATCTGCTTCATCAATAAAAAATGTTGGAGTTCCAAATTCTTGAGCAAGAGTTTTTGCTGTTATTCCTGCAAGAGAAAGTTCTGGGCCCGTGGTGACAGATGAAGACCACATGAGCTACATCCTCTCCGGTGCACTGACGCCTAGAAGTTCTAGACCGTTATGCACAACCTGCTTTGTTGCAGTACATAGTAATAAACGCGCGGTGTGTAGCGCAGATAATTTTTCTTCCCCCATTGGTAGGACGCGGCAATCGTTATAGAAACCGTGATAGGTGCCAGCAAGTTCCTCAAGATATCGAGAAATGCGGTGTGGTTCCCGAAACTCAGCCGCACTTGCCACAATTCGAGGAAATTCAGCTAAAGCACCAAGTAGTTCATTTTCCCGATCATGGGCTAATTGAGTTGGATCAAAATCTGACAGATTCAATGACGCGCCAAGTTCTTGAGCGTTACGTAGTACGGCCGCGATGCGAGCATGTGCGTATTGGACGTAATAGACAGGATTCTCATTTGTATTTCTCTTTAGAACATCGATATCCATGACCATCGGTGTATCAACTGGGTAGCGAATCAATGTGTATCGAGCGGCATCTACGCCAACTTTTTCAACTAGCTCTTCCAAGGTAATAATCGTTCCAGCACGCTTGGAAAGTTTGACCTCTTCGCCACCTTCCATGATTTTTACCAGCTGGCCGATTAGCACCTCAACGTTGTAGGTGGGGTCATCTCCAGCACATGCTGCAGTCGCCTTTAAACGACCGATATACCCGTGGTGATCAGCGCCAAGCATATAAATACAGATATCAAAGCCACGTTCGCGCTTATTAATGTAATAAGCAGTATCTGATGCAAAGTAGGTAAGTGAGCCATCACTTTTTGTCATTACTCGATCTTTGTCATCACCATAATCAGTTGTGCGCAGCCACACGGCTCCATCAACATCAAAAACATGTCCCTTAGCTCGAAGCTTTTCCATGCCGTGTTCAACTGCGCCTTGATCATGCAAGGAGCGTTCTGAGAACCAAACATCAAAATGGGTATTAAAGGTTTCTAAAACACGTTGCTGGTCCTTGAGTTGCAACTTATAAGCAGCTTCCCGAAATGCAATGAAACGTTCATCGCCAGATAAAACTCCAATTCCGGAATTTTGTGCAACAACCTCTTGTGCCAAATCTTTTATGTATTCACCTTGATAACCATTTTCTGGAACTGAATTACCCAATGCAACCGCTTCAACAGATTGACCAAACAGATCCATCTGATTACCACGATCATTTATATAAAACTCACGTGTTACTTGCGCCCCAGCTGCGGTTAACACTCGACCAAGTGCATCGCCAACAGCTGCCCATCTGGTGTGACCTAGGTGCAATGGTCCTGTTGGGTTAGCACTAATAAATTCCAAGTTGATCTTTACGCCAGTTAGCGCACTACCTTTTCCATAGTCACTTTTTGCCGTAAGAATTGTTTGAACAAGAGCTGCCTGACTGGCACGATTTAAGGTGATGTTGATAAAACCAGGTCCAGCAATTTCAACCTTTGAAATATCTGCAACACCACTTAATTGATTGGCAATTATTTGAGCCACCTCACGAGGATTCATGCCTACAGCTTTTGCCAATTGCAGTGCAATCGAAGTTGCATAATCTCCGTGGTCGCGATCTTTTGGACGCTCCAACTTAATGACATCTGGAGCAGTGCCACTCAGGGTGCCACTGTCGATGGCTCGTGTGATTGCAGCCCTAATCGCCTCTTCTAGAATCTCAATCTGCGTGGGCACTGAGCAAGGCTATCGTGCTGATTTTGGTGAAATTGCCTCTTAACCTCTAATCTTGGCACTTGGTTTAAAGCGAAAGCTTCAAACCATGCGGGAGTGGTGAAATGGCAGACACGCAGGTCTTAGGAACCTGTGTCTTCGGACGTGCGGGTTCAAGTCCCGCCTCCCGCACACTGTATCGAAAGTTATAATTAATGCATGGCAAAGAAATCTGCAGCCAAAATCAAAATGGAAGCCGCTGAAATAAAGCGTGCCGCGGCTGCCCGCCGTGAAGAGAAGAAACAACAAACACAAAATGTTGTCACCAATGGAACTGCAGAGTTAGATCATTATGAATCATTAGATGGTGCTTGGCGTGAATTGGGTTTGACCGCACCTGCTAGACGAGCGTTAATTGATGATGGTTTATTTGAATTGGCCGACCTGCGTAAAGTCTCACTTGCAGCACTCAAAGAACTAAACGGCATGGGACCTAATGCCGTGCGAGTCTTAGTTAACGAAATGAAGAAAGCAGATCTAGCCTTTAGAAAATAAGAGCTAGTTAGTTACCGCAAATATCGCTATAGCTAGTCCCACAGCTGATAACAAAAATTTTACTTCTCGTCTGGCCAAAATCTTTACCAGTGCCGGCATATAGGTTGCGCCAATAATTAATGCACCAGGAATAAAAATAATGGCACTTCGCATTGCAACATCACTTTCGCCCCACTGATATCGAAGATTGATAAGCCCGCAAGCAAATAGAAGATAGCCACCCATGCGGTAGTTGTTAATCCAATACTTATCCATAATCTGCTCTTCCATTCCTCGATTAACTTACTCTTGCTTTGCCTGTTTGCCAGTCTATGAAAGAGAACAGGAGTGCCGCTTTCGCGACACTCCTGTTCTTAGGATTCTTAAATAAAAGAGTCCACTAATCAAAGATTAGTGATCGTCCTTCATTCCTTCTGCGATTGACTTCATGCGAGCGATCTTCAGAATTGTTAGACCGAATACGCACTTAGCCAAAACGTCAGCCAGTGTGTAACCAACCTGAACAGCTACGAATGACTCTTGTGAAGCAGTTCCCCAGATGTTGAACATGTACGCAATTGGGTAAACGCCCCATGTTGCGATAAGAAGTAGACGGAGGTTAGCAACAGATTTTGCAACTCCTTCTGGCTGACGCTCAAGTGACTTACCTAGCTCTACGAATAGAACGTAAAGGATGTATAGGAATGGGATTGTTGAAAGGACACCGAACAGAATTTGTGTTCCCTGAACCTCTGAAATTTCACCTGGGTAACCAAGTGCGATCATTGCAGCTGAAGCTGGAACGAGGCGCATGATTAGTGAGCGTGAAACTGCAGCTGTTAGTGCAAGTACTGCAACAACTTCTACTAGTAGTAGAGGAACAGTCAATAGCCAGTCAACGTAGCGGTATGCCTCGTTGAATGCATTCTGAGAACCATCTAGCAATACAGTTCCGTCTGTTGTCGCATGCTTGAATGAATCAAAAATACGTAGGTAGTGGTAACCAGCGATGAATGTAACCATCGAAGACATAACGAGAGCATTGCGGTACTTGGCCAATACACGCTGTTGTGAAACAAGTGTGTAAATGGTGCAAGCAAGCATGGAAATTAGCCCGAATGAAAATACGTTATAGACTAGGTTCCAGTTATTTGGATCAAGTTTCAAGGTATTCCTCCATGAGGATCATGTGGAGAGGCCCTTTGGCCTCTGAATTCGTCAGCCACAAGGAATCCTCGAGGAACCCCTTTGACCTCCGACAAGGTTTATTGTGAACTAATTGCGAGCAATTTGCATGCATAAAGTGAGAAATTTTTGAGATATTTTTATCAATATTTTCTGAAATTGAGCGTTCAAAAAGGGCGACCACGGCATTTTTGCCCTGATCGCCCTTCTTCAATACATTACCAATCAGTAACTTACTGACCCTGCCATGCCGCCAATTCTGCGGCAAAGGGGTCAAGACCCATAGGTCCTAGCTTTAGCGCGTAGCTATGGAACCTCTTCATATTGAAGTTATCCCCCAACCTCGCCTTGGCATCTTCGCGAGCGGTCATCCACACGCGCTCGCCAACCTTGTAGGAAATAGCTTGTCCTGGCCAGCCAAGGTAGCGGTCTGTCTCGCTCCGTGAATGATCCTCGTCCAGAAGTGCTTGCTCGTTAAGCAATTTGCGGGAGCTTTCTGCGTTCCACACAACACCGTTGTCATCCTTGTAACCAAGGTGCATGCCAATATCAACAACAATGCGCGCAGCGCGTAATGCTTGGGCAGAGAGATAACCCATTTCAATTCCTGGCTCATCAAATGCACCCAGTTCATTCATGAACCGCTCTGCATACAAGGCCCAACCTTCGCCATATCCGCTAATCCACGCTGAGGTGCGCTGGAAACGAGTTAAGCGATCCTTTTCAACTGTTGCTGTTCCAACTTGTAGATGGTGGCCCGGAACCGCTTCGTGATACCAGGTAGAAACAAGATGCCAATTGCTCACTTCATTCTTACCTAACATTGGAATCCAGGTAGTACCTGGTCGGGATAGATCCTCTGATGGTGGGTTGTAGTACGGCGCGGATGCACTTCCTTCTGGTGCAAGTCGAGCCTCACAAATTGCAATGCGTGGATCAATTTCAAAGAACTCACCATTCATGCGCTTCATTGCTGCATCTGTGAAATCTTGAAGATACTTAACTACATTTTCTGGGCCTACAACTTTGTACTTAGGGTCGTTATCAAGAGTGTCTGCAACCTCGCGAAGGGTCTTTGCCTGTGGGTTAATTACCTTTGCAAGTTCCCACATGCGATCGTTAATTGCTTTGAGTTCTTTCTTGCCCCATTCATAGGTTGCTGGAAGATCAAGTTGCGCACCAGTGAAGTAGCGTGCCCATACCGCGTAGCGGTCGGCACCAACTGCGTCATTTGGATTGGCAATTGGCAAATACTCCTCACGTAAGAATTTTGCAGTCTTTGCCGAAGCTGCCTCGGCAAGCTTTGCTGCTTCATGCATTGCTGGGTACTTGCCAGCGCCATCAAAGTTTTTGCACATAGCGCTATAGCCGCCATTGGCATAACTATCTAACTGCTCGATAACACCCTTAACCTGACGCTGGGCAGTAGTTTTTCCTGTCTTTGCAACACTCATGATCGTTTCACACCAAGAGCCATACGCAGCATCAACTGCAGTTAAACGCTTTGCAATATTGTCGAAATCTTGCGCGGTGTTCTTAGGCATGAGTTCAAAGACCGATCGGACATTTGAAGGAGGTGAAGTCAAAACATTCCAGAGAACATATCCTTCTTTGCTGTCATGCAAAGCAAGGCCAGATTCAAGGCGCTCGGTCATTACCGCCTTTGCAATTCGGTCAATCTCATCGATTGGCTCCATTGCAGCTAACTTCTTCAAAGTTTCGCGAGTTAAATTCGCACCAACCTCGGCTGCGGCGATTGAATAGTCATCAAGTTTGTCTTGATTGAGCCCATTACCAAGTCTTGTGCAACTCATTGGGCTAAGGGCTGCTCTTTGATCGATGTAAACATCGCTGATTTCAAATATGGGTGATCTATGTGTCATGGGGGAAGTTTGGCAGTGGTGTAGGCCTTTGTCCACGGTTAATTATGTGAAAGTGCCCTAGTCTTGCCAGTATGAATCAGACCCCAGTCGCTCCACCAAAGCTTCGTGGATGGTTTCACCTAGCGGCAACGCCGGCGGTCATCATCGCTTCACTTGTTTTATTTATATTGAGTAAGTCTTCCCTCAAATTTGCAGTTGCTATTTACTCTGTTACCGCAATCATGTTATTTAGTGTTTCTGCGATTTATCATCGGGTGCCTTGGGTGCCAGAAAAGAAGAAGATTTGGCGGCGCTGGGATCATGCAAATATAAATTTACTAATCGCTGGTTCTTACACACCATTTGCCGTTACGTTACTGGATGGTCGTGATCGGGTAATTCTGTTATCAGTTGTCTGGATAGGTGCTGCAACCGGAGTTGCTCTTCGTGTTTTCTGGATAGGTGCACCCCGTTGGCTCTATGTCGCCAACTACCTGGCACTGGGATGGGTTGCTGTTTTTTACACGCCAGCCCTGTACCGCGAGGGTGGTTTATGGGTACTACTTCCAATCGTGATCGGCGGTTTGTTCTATTCGGTCGGCGCGATTTTTTACGCTCTTAAGCGTCCGGGCCGTGCGGCGAAGTACTTCGGCTTCCACGAGCTTTTCCATATCTTCGTTCTGGCAGCGTGGATCAGTCAGTACGTAGCAATCTCGGTGGCGATTTACAGTAAATAAGCCTTTGCTCTAACCTAGGCCATCTGAGTAATCAGTTTCATTGAGCAGCGAGGTGCATGATGGCAGAGAAAAAGAGCTTCCTTAATTGGGTGGGCTTTACTGAAGAAGAGAGTTCTAACCTGCCTTCATCTGTCGACCGCATTCGCGAGCTTGAAGCGCAGATTGCAGATTTGAAATCGCGCCGTGACATTACCGGTTTAACAAAAGAAGAGTTTGAAATACTTGCAACTGAAACTGCAATGTCCATGATTAAATCTGCCCAAGCTCGCGAAAGTAAGGCACAAGTTGCTGCTACACGATTAGTTGCCGAAACTGCACGCGCTACAAAGGAAGAGTTGGAAGCAGCAGATGCAAAGGCTCGCACCATTCTTTCAGGTGCCGAAACTCGTGGACGCAAATACATCCAAGCTGCTGAATCAGAGGCAGAAGAAAAGATTGCACTGGCTGAGTCAGAGGCAGAAGCGCTCATGGAGAGCAAGAAGCGCGAAATTTCAACTCTTGCGACAGCAGCCCGCCGAGAAGGTGAGCGAATAATTACGGAGGCCACAACTGAAGTTTCTGGTTACCGCCAGTGGCTATCAGGTGTTATTTCTGAAGCAGAACGCTTATACCGAATTCAAAAGCAGTCATTAGATGCTGCAGAGTCTGCAATTCAGCAATCTCGAAATCGCTTAGATGGTGCATTTCAGCGTCTTGAAGAGCTCCAAAAAAATGTGCTCGACAATTTAAATGCTGATGACACATTGATTAATCCTGGACCACTTAAAGTTGCGAGTCACCGAACTCGTCCCGCATTAGATGCACCAAAGAAGGCAACAAAGAAAGCGGCTAAGAAGACTCCGGCAAAGAAGAGTGCTGCAAAGAAAACTGCAAAGCGCTAATTAATACTGCGCTACTTCGTAGGAGTTAAATAATCATGGCCATTGAACGAGGTGTCCGTTATATACCTGCAATAGATGGCTTACGTGCTGTCGCGGTCATTGCCGTCATGTTGTATCACTTGGGTTTCACTTGGATTCCAGGTGGTTTTTTAGGGGTCGATCTCTTTTTTGTAATCTCTGGCTATGTAATCACTCGATTGCTTCTAGATTCAATTCAGCGCAGCGGTGGCTTAGATCTACGAGCCTTCTACATCGCACGTATCCGTCGATTACTGCCGCCGCTAGTTTTTATGATCATCACAACAACTGTTGTCGTTGGTCTGTGGGCACCAGATACGATGCGCAGATTCTTGGGTGACACACCATTTGCGCTATTTGGCGGTATGAATTGGTGGTTAGTTTTTCGTCAAACAGATTACTTTGAGGCCATTGGTCGTCCACCACTCTTGCAACACACCTGGTCTCTAGGAGTAGAGGCACAGTTTTACCTAGTCTGGCCTTTGATTCTCCTACTAGTTCTGCGTTACTTTGGGAAAAACAAGATCCCTGGTGCAGCGCTTTTGATCGCAGCTTTTTCTGGCATCGCCCTCCTTGTGCTTTCACTGCAGATTGATGCAGCAAGTGGATCAAAGGTAAGCCATGTGTACTTTGGAACAGATACTCACAGTATTGGTTTATTTCTCGGTGCAGCCTTGGCGGTTAGATGGATTCCACAAAATCTGCAAGAAACAGTAACTCGCAAGGCGCAAGACTTTATTGATGGAATCGGAATATTTGGCTTTCTCGGAATCATTGCAGCATTTCTATTTATTGATGAAACAGATCCAACTTTATATAAGTTGGCGTTTCCTTTGGCAGGTATTTTTGGATGCGCAATCATCACTTCAATTGTTCATCCAGCATCGCGGTTTGCACCCATCTTAAGCAGCAAACCATTCATTTGGATCGGTGAACGATCATATGCAATCTACCTTTGGCACTGGGTTGTTTTTCAAGTCACCCGACCAGATTATGATCTCGAGGGATCTCAATGGGCTTTGACTGCCTTGCGTATTTTGATTGTCTTTGCCTTGGCAGACATTTCATTACGTTTGATAGAACTTCCTATACGGACTGGACTTGTTGATTATTGGTTCAAGGGAATGAAATACCGAACAAAACGTGTGCAAATAAGGCAAAGAGCTGGTGTTTTGCTTATCGTGCTCGCCATTTTCGGTTCGGCTGTATCGGTTGCATCAAATGCAATCGTTCAGGGACACAAGCAGTTAGCTGAATTAAAGGAGCAGTTGGAAGCACCTTTAAACCCAGTAGTAACTAACAGCACCGAACCTGGGCTGTGGGTTACGGGTGACTCTGTGATTCTCGGGATTCGATTTGAGTTAGATGCTCTTCAAGATATTGGATTGATCAACGCACGAGTGGGACGACAGGCACCTGAACTCTTAGAGGTGATTACAAACGACAAAGTAAATATGGGTAACTCACCCATTGTCTTTAACTTGGGCAATAACAATAAATTAACAGAAGAACAAGTTGCTGCCATCTTTGAAGAAATTAAAGGCCAACCACGAATTGTTGTTGTAAATACAGCTGTTCCGCGCCCATGGCGAGATGACAACAACGCACTGATTGCCAAGTATGCATCTCTCTATGGTGCCTACCTAGTCGATTGGGCATCTATTTCAAATGGTCGTGGAGAGTATTTCGGTTCAGATGGAGTTCACCTTGCACCTGCAGGTGTTCGCGCCTATGTGGAAGCTATAACTTCAAAGCTTTAAATATCTCAAATTAATATTCAAATAAAAATCCCCCACCATTTGGTGGGGGATTTTTATTTAATCTAATTTCTTAGTGAGACTTACTTGTACTCTCCTGCAAATCCGAAGATTTTTGCTGATGCAGTTTGTCCATCTGAGTACACAGATGTAACGCGGAACTGAGTCCCACCTGAATCACTTATCTTTGTGACATTCTGAGTTAATTGATCTGCTGGAACAGTTGCAATTACTGTCCATTCAGTTGTTCCTGCTGCACGAATTTCAACGTTATAGCCCGTTAGACCCTCTACAGCCATTGGTGCAACCCAGCGAAGCTTTAATCCATCTTCACTTGCCAGACCAACAAACTTTGTTGGAGCTTCTACGACTGCAATTGGTGCTTCTGTAGGTTCAGCTGATGCACTTGGCTCAGCACTCTCTGACATCGTTGGTGTAGGAGCTGCATCATCATCATTTGATCCAGTTGATGTAGTCCAAACGATTGCAATAAGAACTGCAATTCCAAGTACAACAATCCACGCTGTGCGGTTTGATGTTGATGCCTTTGGTGCTGCAACTGGCTTAGGTGTAACTGGTGCAACTGGCTTTACCGGTGCAGCAACTACTGCGGCTGGCGCAGATGAAACTCGAGTAGTCGTTGCTTTTTTAGCAACGCGCTTAGCAGGAGCCTTCTTCGCAGTCTTCTTGACTACGCGCTTGGCTGCGGCTTTCTTAGCAGGAGCCTTCTTTGCAGTCTTTTTCGCTACAGCTTTCTTAGCTGGCGACTTCTTTGTGCTCTTCTTTTTCGCTACAGCTTTCTTAGCTGGCGACTTCTTTGCAGCAGTCTTCTTTGCAGGAGACTTCTTTGCTGCCTTCTTTGCGGTCTTCTTAACGGCCACTTCGAACTCCTTGGATTGCTATAAGCGCGTAATTAACGCGCTGTGATAGGTAAAGGTTACCCCAGGCTCGCAAGCATTTGGATGACATGAGGCGCTAATGAGCGCAGTGATTTTCCGCGGTGACTGCGTAAATCCTTTTCTTCCGCGCTCATTTGTGCAGAAGAAATGGACATTCCCAGCGGCTGGAAAATTGGGTCGTAGCCAAATCCGTTCTCGCCAACTGGGGCATAGAGAATGTGCCCATCAAAACGGCCTTCGGCGACCTGGTGGCGTCCGTCTGGAAGTACAAGCGATGCCACACACATGAAGTGTGCGGTGCGTTTGTCCTCCGGAATATCTCTGAGCTGATCTAGAACCTTCTCCAGATTTGCTTGGTCATTACCGTGCTCCCCTGCCCATCTGGCAGAAAATATTCCTGGGTCACCATTTAACGCATCTACACATAACCCTGAGTCGTCGGCAATGGCTGGTAAGCCAGTTGCTTGGCTTGTGTAGCGAGCTTTGAGTAAAGAGTTCTCCTCAAATGTTGATCCAGTTTCTTCAACATCAACTAAATCTGGAAATTGATCTATGCCGATCAGTTCTATTGCCCCTGGTGCTAAGGCATCTAAAATTCGTCGAAACTCGGTGATCTTTCCTTGGTTACGTGTTGCTAAAACAAGTTTGTGAGACATTACTTAGCAAGGACATCTTTCTGCATCTGGTTGAGAGTTGAACAACCAGCAACAGCTAAATCAAGAAGTTGATTTAATAATGCGCGATCAAAGGGTTCGCCTTCGGCAGTTCCTTGAACTTCGATAAACCGTCCATCACCTGCAACTACAACATTCATATCTGTACCTGCGCGGACATCTTCTTCATAGCAAAGATCCAGCATTGGAACACCATCGATGATTCCAACGCTAACTGCTGCGACAGAATCATTAAGTGGCTTTGCATCGGATTTAATGTGCCCTTGTGCTTTTGCCCAAGAGATTGCATCTGCAAGTGCAACATATGCACCAGTAATTGCAGCAGTGCGAGTTCCACCATCTGCTTGTAAAACATCACAGTCAATAACGATTGTATTTTCGCCAAGTTCCTTCATATTTACCACTGCGCGCAGTGAACGACCCACTAAACGTGAAATCTCTTGAGTTCGTCCGCCCAGCTTTCCTTTCACACTTTCACGGTCTGAACGTGTGTGAGTGGCACGAGGCAACATTGAATACTCTGATGTAACCCATCCATTGCCAGTGTCTTTTAGCCAACGTGGAACACCGGGGGTAAATGAGGCAACACACAAAACACGAGTCTTACCGAATTCAACTAATACTGAACCTTCAGCATGATCTAACCAACTGCGAGTAAATTTTATTTCGCGCAGATCATTAACTGTGCGTCCATCATTGCGTGACATCTATATCTCCTAGTTTTTCGTTAGCAATTGGTGTTCAACTTGTGTTACCTCGGGACCTAGAAAACGTCGCGCCAAGGTTTCAAACGCCTTTGCATCTCCAGTTGCCAAGAATCTATGTGTTGCTGGGGTTGATGACTGTGGACGCAACAAGCCATTTTCAACCAATGTACGGTATAAATCTTTTGCTGTTTCTTCGGCACTTGAAACAAGAGTCACGCCTTCACCCATTACATAGGAAATAACTCCAGTCAATAGTGGATAGTGAGTACATCCCAAAACTAAAGTATCAACTGTGGCATCCATTACTGGTGCTAAATATTCGCGGGCAATCTTTGTAATCTCCGCACCTGAAGTTTCCCCACGTTCTACAAATTCAACAAATAATGGGCATGCAATTGAGGTGATCTGTAGTTGTGGCGCAGCCGCAAATGCATCAACGTAGGCCTTTGAGTCAATAGTTGCTCGAGTCCCAATCACACCGATATTTCCGGTACGGGTTGCTGCCACTGCGCGACGCACCGCCGGTTGAATCACTTCAATGACCGGGACGGAATAACGCTCACGCGCATCACGAAGCATTGCGGCAGAGGCTGTATTGCAGGCAATAACAATTGCTTTAACACCTTGATCAACAAGGAAATCCATTGTTTCAAGAGCAAATTCTCGAACTTCAGCTAATGGGCGCGGACCATACGGGCCACGAGCTGTATCACCAATGTAAAGAGTGGATTCATTAGGAAGTTGATCTAAGATTGCACGTGCAACAGTGAGACCACCTACACCTGAATCAAATATTCCAATTGGGGCATCACTCACAGGGCTAGCCTACCTTGAGCCCATGGTCTTACCAGCAGGAAAACTATTCGGAATCATCCATAAGGGCAGAAATTAAACTTTCTTGCAGCCAACCAAGCCAGCCATACACCGCATAAACACCACGCATTGGGTCATCAGGGGCCAATAATTCCAAATCCTCATGCGTATTTTGTTCAACCTTTAATCGCACACCAAGTGCAAGTCGAACATCATTCATCGCACCAAGCCACGCATTTGCACCATCATGATCGACTTCTACGATCCCATCGACAGCACTCATTAAGTGCATTCGCATCGCCAATGCATGTGCTTGTTTCTTTTGGCGCAAGGTTGATTCGGTATATCTGCGAAACTCAGAAGCATCTACCTGATCTGCATATGCATTGGGCAGCAGACGTAATAACACTTCATCATCTGGCGGTGTGTCATGCATTGTTATTCCAACCATTGCCGCCAAAGGATCATCACTATGGTGATCCACACGTTCTGCTAATAGTTCAATTATTTGCTCAACCAAATTTGTCAGTACTTCGCGCTCAGCTTCAGAAAAATTAGCTAAGTAAGCGCTATCTCCGTGACGGAAGAAGCCGTGCTCATTCTCTTTCATATTGCTTGATCACCGCGTTGCAATGTTGCCCACAATCCATATTCATGTAAGCGAGCGACATCGTGTTCCATCTCTTCTCGACTGCCGCTTGAAACAACGGCTTTGCCTTCAGTGTGAACCTTCATCATAAGTTCATGAGCTTTTTCTTTGTTATATCCAAATAATTCCATTAAAACATATGTCACATAGGTCATGAGATTTACTGGGTCATCCCACACAATGGTTATCCAAGGAGCATCATTACTAAATATTGCTTGTAACTCTTCTTCGATTTTGTCTTTAATTTTGACCATGACTATCGAATCACTATCGCAAATTGTTCAGATGCAATGTCACCGATGACTTGGATACGCATAGTTACGACTCCTCGTTTTGGCTCAGTTGCGCTAAATACAAAGACACCATTTAAATCAGAAATTGATACTGTGCCAATATTTTGCCACTTCCCATTAATATTTTTCTGCAAATTCGCAGACTTGCCAACATTTTTCGGCAGTAATTGAGCTTTAATTGTAAATACGGCTCCCTTTGATACAGATACTGGTCGATCTATCTGAATGAGGCTCTTTACAGAAACTTTCTCTTCTTTACTAACAGATTCTGAGCGCTCCCACGTACCAAGGGTTGTTAAACGAATTGAAGCATCTCCACCTAGAGTCATAGGCGTCATAACACTTCCATCGTTTGCTGTTGCTAAATCTGTAATCTTGGTCCACGCCGATTCATTTGGGCGCTTAATTTCTAAGGAAACAGTTAGTCCAGCTATAGGTGTTTTGTCTTTAAGTGTGAACTGACCTTTAACTGTGAAGAGGTTTCCATAGTAAACAGAACCTTGATCAACACCTTCAAATGTCATCGTATTGATTACTGGATCAGGTGCGATTGCAAGAGCAGCATTTCGAATTTGCGTGGTCGCCTCAACTTCTTCCATTCCTAAAGTCCACATAGCAGCGCCGCCAAGACGATACTTTGCAACTAATGCCATGCGCTCGGCAAAACTTCGAGCATTTTGATACCAAACAGTTCGATTTACTGTGCAGGCCGTTGATGCACCGGATGCAGACAATCCGTTGTAACTCTGCGAGTAGTTATATGTCGCTTCGCCATATTTTTCGTTATAGATTGGAATTGCACCGTCAATTGCTGCTTTTGCCGCAGCGTAATTCATTTTAAATGTTGCAGCCTTAGCGCCGCCAATTAATCCAGGCGGTGCTGATGTCGGACACTTTCCGTTTACCGATGTAATCCAATCGCGTCCGTATCCAGGCAAACCCATGTATACCTTTGAGGCTGGCATAACACTTATTGCATATTGAATAGTTTTTTCAGTCCACGACAAAGGACCCATAGGACCTGGCTTTGCTACTGAATAGTCATAGGTCATTATCCGCAGACGATCGATGCTGGTTGCAATTTCTGCCCATGCATATACAAAGTATCCCTTTTGCGCCTCATTAGGGTTGTATAAATATGGAGTTGAAACTGACAGCAATTTTTTATTTGCTCGCAACGCAACACTCAATTCTTTTACGAAGGCAACCCACCTCGGTGCAGTTTTACTCCAAGTTGAATTCCCATCAACAAAAGCAAACCCTTCATAATCCAGATCAATTCCATCGAAGTTATTTTTCATAACTAATTCCACAATTGTTTTCACAAGTGTTGTGCGAGTTGTGGCATTGGATAAATACTCCGAGAGAACAAGTTTGTCGGTGCCATCAGTCATTGTCGGAATAACCTGCAGGCCGGCCCTGCGCATCAAGCACACAGTATCTGCCATGGGCCATGATGGATTTCCACTGACGTAGTCATCACG
>Ga0209400_1001939_pt1 | contig 16048 bp, 19 predicted proteins | sample M_130807_EF_Meta_FD_187313 | JGI IMG/M metagenome (GOLD analysis project Ga0209400, IMG submission 187313) | Freshwater microbial communities from Lake Montjoie, Canada to study carbon cycling - M_130807_EF_MetaG (SPAdes) (version 2) | ecosystem: Environmental > Aquatic > Freshwater > Lake... | reverse complement strand
TATGGAGAGATTAAACCGCCTAGACGGAGAACTTTCCAGTAATGGCGGAAAATCAACAAAGGATGTAGTAAACAAACTCTACGACAACCAAGGAATCCTTATGGAGGCCTTTGTAGAGATGGGCGAAAGACTTATTAGTATTGAAGAATCTCTATCAGTTACCAAGTCTGAACAAAAGATATAGGAGATGATAGAGGCATGAGCATGCAAAACTATTCAGGTGGACCAAATCCCTTTGGTATAGCAAGTAGATTTGTTGGAAAATTATATGAGAAAGGGGCACGTTCTCAACGTGACTCTGATCAAATGACTTTAACTCAAACAACTCTAGCAATGCATGCGGCTCAACATGAAGCCACAACCAGAAGCACCGCTCAACAAGCACGTCTTACTGAAAGATCTGCAAAAGCAAGTCATGGAAGAACAATGCACTTTGCGGAGAGCGTGCATGGTTTTGCACAACCAGGAACACAAGTATCTGTAAAGTATGGAGATGCGTCTGCAAGTTATACCTCTAAAATGTCAACTCCTACTGCTGTTTCAAAACCAGGAAGAGTTCCTGTTAAGAAAGTAAGAGGCGGAAAGAAAGTTCCGTAATGGCTGGTGCGATAGATAAAGGCCATCAGTCCTATAATGATTTTAACTCTGGTGCTGAAGCAAAACAAGCGCCGCTATCTGCAATTGATAAAAAGATTTTAAACTTTGCTATGAAAGTTTCAAGAAATCCAACAATAAAGACTCACGGTCAGATACTACGTAATTTTGGTATGTACCCACCTGAGTTCTGGACTCGTGCTCAAAACCTGTCAGATCACCCAGAGGTTGACCCACAATCTAAGGAACAACTGTCTAGGATATTTTCTGAACCATCACGTTCAGGACCAATGACTGGTGGAGCACCTATAGATGTTTATGGTAAACAGTTTTCTCATGGAGTGGAGTGGTAATGAATTGTATCAATTGTGATAGACGTGCAATGTTTGAGTATAAAATTTCAAAAGTAGAATCAATTTTGTATTGCGGTAAGTGTTTGCCTTCTTTTTTAAATGACCGAAAAAAAGCAGGACTACTAACTATTACTGAAGAGTATAAAGAAGATCAAGCATCAGCACTTAAAGCCTTAGCACTAGAAACTACTGAACCTGAAGAAACACCTAAAAAGAAGGCTGCATCTAAAAAGTCGGATAAGTAAATGAAATTAATCCGAAAGTTTGCAGTACAGGGCCATTACGTTCCATCCTCATCTCACGCTCCTAGAGGTCCCTTTCCTCCAGAAGTTTTAGCAGGACCACAAATGGAGCAAGATCTTGATCACGCTGACTCTCTACATGTGGCTTTAGATGATGTCAGGTTTTTTAAATGTAAAGAGTGTGAACGTATTCTAGAAGAAGTAGAGTTAGAAGAACATCAGTGTGATGAGTGGGATGATTAAACCCTGACATTTTACCTATCTTCTTGGATACTTGCTTTTAAGGTTCCCTAAGCGCATAGGGAAAATAAACCTCTCTAGAGAAAGAAGAAAAAATGGCAGTAAATAACAACGGTAATCTTTTAGATACCGCAGGCGAGGTCGCTATTGACTTCGTATGGGGAAACTTCCCTATTCAACCAAACGATGCACGTCCAGATGCAGCAAGTGCAACTCTTTCGACAACAGTCACTACAAGAGTAGCGGGTCGTCTAGATCCAGCACTTGATAACCACATCAACGCTCTTTCAGGTTGGAATGGTTATCCACAATATTCACCAAACTCAGCAGGAGAAGATGTAGTCGGAGAAACTGACTACGTACTTGTACCTTCAGTACTTGGTCTTACAACAGCACTTGCAACTGACGCAATGAAGGACGCATCACTTGTTCCTACAACTGCAGCAGCAGCAGCAAACGTTGGTAAGGACATTACACGCTTTGATGCTACAAGTTCCACAGTGGCATACGTATTCGGCACCTACTTTGACAGCACCTATCCAGTTGGTTCTAAGGTCACAATCACAGCAGGTACAGGTATTCCAGCATATGCAATTGGTACTTGGACAGTTACAGGTGCAGAATCTGGAAATCAAATTACAATCGGTGGTTCTGGATTTACAGTAGCCAATACCACTAGTATCAGCGGAACAAAAACTATTGCAGGTGCAGCAGGAACAATCAAGACACAGTCACGTGCAGCAGGCGCAAACAACGTTGTTCCAGGTGCAGCAGTAACAATCACTCCTTGGGCAACAGCGTCCTAATTAGTTAGGAACTTAGTATGGCTCGTGTAGCAGGTGGAGGAGCGACTCGTCGTAATAGACGGGCTGCTCTTCCTTCTGCTCAAGAATTATTAGGAGCGTTTTACGGTTTAGGCTCTAAACAAACCGCAGGAATTTCTAAGATAACAGGATCAGGCACCAGTATGTTTGCTGGTCTACCAACAGCAAGTTCTGTTGGTGAATTTAGTGAGTTTATATCTTTAACTAAAGCAAATGACACAATGCGTTATTACACTGGCACAAAAAAAGTTGCAAACTTAGCGGGAGAAGCACTAGCCCCAAATCTTGATAGTGATGTTTATTATGTAGACAAAGATGGAAATTTTGTTGATAGGTCTATTTATCGTCAGTCTTACGATGTTGATGAAGATACAGGTGAATTGATTGTTCCTGGTGAACAAGGACCTCAATTTGGTGAGTCTGATGCCCCTGCTCCCATAACAGTTGTTCCAACTAGTACCTCTAATCCAGCACGGCCACGTACCGTTGCCGCAGGCTATGACAATACCCGTGAGGTTATTACAGTTGTGTTTAGAGATGGAACCTTCTACAATTACTACGAATGTTCGGCAGGAGATTGGCAAAAGTTTAAGGCTGTAGTTTCTAAGGGCCAGTACATCTATACGTTTTTAGATTACAAACCTCGTGGCGCTGCTGATGTCTCTACTTTATCTGCAAATGCTAGAAAAACTTTCTACAAGTTTACTCGTGCTGCTCAATTAAACTATGGAGGACGTCCGCCTAAGAAAAGGAAATAATGCCCAAGGTACATAAAATTGGACCAAAACATTTCGTACAATTAACAAATTTTCCTTTTAAATGGGGTTTTAAGTTCTTTGTTCGTGGTTGGACTCAAGAGATTGAGTATCCATTTCGCACATCTACTCCCTTTATAGTACGCTTGCCACGATATAAAGCGTTAGTGTTTGGAAAGTGGACTGGTACAAAAAATGAAGAAGAAGCATTAACAATGGCACTAGGAAAGCGGGAAGTAACCTACGATGATTTTACGGAAGAAGCAGGATGGACACCAGCCCCAGACTCGGATAGAGAAGCGGGTGGCAACAATCCCTACTCCAGATTTGATTTCATGGATGGAGCAGTCGATGTATACGATTGGAAAACACATTACAATCTGGCAAAGACAACAGAGTGAAGCGGACCTTGATGAAATTCTTATGGGCGCCGAAGTCTTCCATGCAATTGCTAAAGAGTTAAAGCGTAGATCTAAGTCTGTGCTATGATTAACTGTCTTACTCTCTTACAGTACAGGTCAGGCGTTAACCCATCCTTAGTGATGGGTTTCGCTGTTTTATAAGGACACCATGGAATCTAAATACGACAAAGATAAGTTTGAAGAGATCAGTCCTGAGTTTTATCAGGCTGAAGAAAAACCTGTAGAAGATCCTGTAGAAGATTTACTCGATGAGTTATCGCAAAAATTTGTAGATACATTAATAGATAAGATGATGGACTTTTTAAAGGTTCTTGTCGGGCATGATTTGCATGCTTATCAGAAACCTCTAGCCCGTCGTATTATGGAATCAGTAATTATTAACGATGGTGAAGAAGTAACTGCTCTTGCTTCACGTCAGTCTGGTAAGTCTGAAACCGTTGCTGACACTGTAGCCACACTGATGATTCTCCTACCTCGTCTTGCTAAGTTATATCCTGATTTACTAGGTAAATTTAAAGATGGAGTTTGGGTTGGGTTATTTGCACCAACTGAATCTCAGGCCGAAACATTGTTTGGTCGTGCTGTAACTCGTTTAACCTCTGAAAGAGCCGTAGATATTATGGGCGATGTTGAGATTGACGATTCAGCAGTTCGTGTTGGCGGTGTAACTAGACAACTCAAATTAAAGAAATCAGGTTCAACAATAACCATGATGACTGCAAACCCACGAGCAAAAATTGAGTCTAAGTCTTTTCATTTGATTGTTGTAGATGAGTGTCAAGAAGCAGATGACTTTGTAGTTTCTAAATCTATTTCTCCTATGCTTGCATACTACGCAGGAACTATGGTTAAGACAGGAACTCCTACTACAACTAAAAATAATTTTTATAGATCTATTCAATTAAATCGCAGACGTCAAACTACAAAAGGTAACAGGCAAAATCATTTCCAATGGGATTGGAAAGATGTAGCAAAATTTAATCCAAACTACGAAAAGTTTATTCGTAAAGAGATGTTGCGTATTGGAGAAGAGTCCGATGAGTTTCAAATGTCTTATAACTGTAAGTGGCTCTTAGAAAGAGGAATGTTTGTTACCTCTTCAATTATGGATGACTTAGGCGACACGTCTCAAGAACTTGTTAAGGTATGGCACAAGACTCCAGTTGTTGTAGGCATTGACCCTGCTCGTAAAACTGACAGTACAGTTGTTACTGTTGTTTGGGTTGATTGGGATCGTCCTGACGAGTTTGGTTATTTTGATCATAGAATCCTTAATTGGTTAGAAATGCAAGGAGATGATTGGGAAGAGCAGTACTATCAAATAGTAAACTTCTTAAGTAACTATGATGTTCTTGCTGTTGGTGTAGATGCTAACGGTGTAGGAGATGCTGTAGCCCAGCGTTTAAAACTTTTATTACCAAGAGCAGAGGTTATGTCTTTAACTTCTAGCCCATCTGAACAATCAAAACGATGGAAACACCTACAAGCATTAATTCAACGTAAGATGATTGCGTGGCCTTCTCATGCAAAAACTAGGCGTTTACGTACTTGGAAACGTTTTTATCAACAGATGGTTGATGCTGAGGTTCAGTATAAGGGCCCAAATTTTCTTGTAGCGGCCCCCGATGAATCCTACGCACATGACGACTTTGTGGATAGTTTAGGAATAGCATGTTCTTTAACACAAGATTTAGTAATGCCCGAGGTTGTTGCTTCTAGTAATCCTTTTTTCTAGTTAGACAACACAAAGTATCAAAAAGGGTGGAAACTATTACCAAGGAAAAGGCCTTTCCCAATTCAATCCTTAAGGAGTCATAAATGACAATATCACCAGCACCTCGCTTCCCAGAGCGTGCACCACAGGTTTATGAGCGCAAGGGTGCAGATAATGCAACTCGCCGTGGACCACTACGTTTTGAAGAGGGTGTCGCAACTGATACCGATATTCCAAACGATTTTCAATTAGGAATGCAACAAGGTTCAGCCGTTGCTGCAGGACGTCCAAACCGTAATGCACCAGTATGGCAAAAGCCTGCTGCAGAAACACTTGCAGAACGTGCTCACGTAGGATCTGCTTCATGGACAGAAGCACCAACATTTCTTGGTGAGTTTGCTCATGGAACAATGAACGACTACTCAGCAGCACAGATTGAGACAGTTGCTCGTTCAGGTGGACGGACTCAACGTCAGTCCCCAACAGTCGTAAACGACTAAGTTACTTATTAACACCCAACTCCGTTCATACTATAAGGTATGAGCGGAGATTGGTCATCTACGGAGGAGACGTAAATGCGTAAGCCTGCTAACCCAAAACTGTATGCAATGTTTGTTGCACAAGCACGAGCAAAGTATTCTAATTATCCAAATCCTGGAGCATCTGCATGGGTAAGTAAAAAGTATCAACAAGCAGGTGGACAGTATGTTGAAACAACTGAAGCAAGTCGTCGTGCAAATATGGCTAAGAAAAAACAAGAGAACGCAAAAAGTAAAGAACGTGAAAGTAAAAAAAATACAAAGAATTCTAAAAAAGAAAAAGATAAAGGCAATAAGTAATGTCATTTCTGGACTTTAGTCCGCCGTCATATAGAGCGGCATCCTCTGACTTAACTATTTCTATTTCTCCACTTGGATTAGTAGAACTTGCTGACGAAGAATTTGAAGTCCACGGTCCCCGCCTAAACCGTTATTCATTAAATTGGGCAATGTATTTAGGACATCATTGGGGGTATCGTCGTGAGCAAGGCGAAATGCAAATCGCTGTTAACTACTATCGGGCGTTTAATGATTATCTTTCCCGTTTTACTTTTGGTCGTGGGGTTCACTATAGGTCTCCTAAAGCGACTGAAGCGATTGTCCCTGACAGGTTGGAAAGAGTCTGGACGGTAGATAATGACAAGATGCGTGTCCTACTTGAAATGGGACAGCAAGGCGGAATTACAGGAGATTGTTTTGTTAAAGTAGCATACGAAGAACCTTGGACAGACTCTGCAGGATTATTACATCCTGGTCGTGTTCGTATTCTTCCTATGAATTCCTCTTTCTGTTTTCCAGAATTTCATCCACATGATAGAAATAGACTTTTAAGATTTAAACAAAAATATCGTTTCTGGGGTACATCTCTAGAAGGTACTCGTCAAGTATTTACTTATACTGAAATTCTTACTGATGACATTATTGAAGAGTACGTAAATGATGAACTAATTGATTCACGTCCAAATCCCTTGGGCGTAATTCCTGTAGTTCATATTCCTAATGTTCCTGTTTCAGGATCACCGTGGGGTCTCTCGGACGCACACGACATCATCACTATAAACCGTGCATACAACGAAATTAGCACTGATGTTGCAGACATCATTAACTACCACGCATCACCAGTAACGGTAATCGTGGGTGCTAAAGCCTCTAACTTAGAAAAAGGCGCTAAGAAGGTTTGGGGCGGTCTTCCAAAAGATGCTCAAGTCTTCAACTTAGAAGGTGGTGCACAAGGTATAGACGGAGCCTTAAAGTACCTAGAACTATTAAAGCGCTCAATGCATGAACTCATGAACATTCCAGAAACCGCACTGGGACAAGTTCAACCAATTTCAAATACTTCTGGCGTTGCTCTTTCTATTCAATACCAACCATTGATGAATCGTTACTCACAAAAAGTTGCACAATATGGTAAAGGTTTAGAAAAGATAAACGAATTAGTAATGAAGACTCTTGCAGTTAAAGAACCACAGGCATTTATTTATAATCCAGATGAAGATGGACCAATCAAAGAAGGTCAGTATCCACAACTAGATCCTAACGATCCCGTTACTTACATTAACTATGCACAGTTTCCACAACCTCTACCTCTTGATAAACTAATTGTTCTTAATGAACTTCAAACTAAATTGGGTATGGGACTTGAGTCTAAAGAAGGTGCATTACGTCAACTTGGTGAAGAGTTCCCTGAAGAGAAGTTGCAAGAAATTCGTAAAGAACTCATGGCCGATGCTGAGGCTGATGGTGCTCTACAACTTATAAAAATTCAAATTCAAAAACAGATTATGGACATGACTGGCATGATGCCAGGACCCGATGGAAACAGCGCTATTCCGATGCAACCTACCGTTATAGGTGATGGAGACATGATGGGTGACGGAATGCAGGGCCCTCAAGACGCTGATAATCCTTTAAATCCAGCCAGTCAAGAAACAAAAGGCATGGAAGTTGAAGCAGAGGCTGAGATAAGAAACAAACTTGTCACTGACGCTTATGGAACAAAAATTCCACAAAGAAGAACAGTAGACAGGGATTAATTAAAATTCTGATGTAAAATCAGATTTTACCGAGACACATGCATTTTAATAGAATGCAATTATCTCGTTAAAAACCAGTGATACGCCGAAAGGCATTCGGACAACGACCCAAGAAAGATAAGTGATAACTATGGAAAATACAGTAGAAACCGCTGATCTATTGTCACCAGAAATTCTGGCAGCAATACCAGCACAAGAAAATCCAAGTGAGGTAGGTTCTGTGTATAGCGCAGATGACATTGCTAAGGCTCGTGAACAAGAGAAAGCAAAGTTATACCCTCAGATGGAAAAGATGAAAGAAGAACTGTCATCTTTAAAGAAGGCTCGTGAAGAACAAGCCGCTAAAGAAGCAGAACGTGAACAACGTAATGCTGAAGAGTTAGTTCGCAAAGAAGCACAAAAGAAAGAAGAAGAGGAATCTGAACTTTCTTTTAAAGACCTCCTAAAAAAGAAGGAGCAAGAATTTCAGTCTCAATTAGAGGCTGAGCGTCTTGAAAGAGAACGTGCCTTTGCTCTATTAGAACAGGAACGTAAGTTCCAAGAAGTTATGAATTATCGTCAACAAAGAGTTGAGCAAGAGCGGGAAAATATTGTTCCTGAATTGATTGATTTAATTGACGGCAACAGTGCAGATGAAGTAGAGCAGAGCATCGCAATGTTGAAAGAAAAATCTGCTCGAATTTTGTCATCTGCTCAACAAGCAATGCAAAGCGCAAGACAACAAATGGCAGGAACTAGAATTACTAATCCTGCCGCAGGACCCCTCGATAATGATTCGGAACAAAAATCGTACTCACCTGATTCGATCAGGGAAATGTCATTGGCGGATTATGCGAAACAAAGAGCCAAACTACTTGGCACAGCAGCCAGCAATCGTGGTCAGGGACTGTTCGGTTAATCCCAAACAACTACTAGGAAAGGACTTGACCTAAATGGCAAGTGCAATTACAGGTACAGGGCAACTCGCAGGCGCCCCAACCGCTTACTCAGGCTCAAATACAAGCCTGAACCAAGCAATTCAAACAATCTGGTCGAAAGAAATTTTGTTCCAGGCAATGCCAATTCTTCGTTTCGAACAATTCGCAGTTAAGAAGACTGAACTAGGTGTAGCACCTGGTCTTCGTGTGAACTTCCTTCGTTACAAGAACTTCGCAGTAGATCCAACTCCTCTAACAGAAGGTGTTCGTATGACTACGAATGCACTTACTGCAGAGCAAATTGCAATCACAGTAGCAGAACACGGTTATGCCGTTGCTGTTTCTGAATTGCTACTTAATGCATCATTCGATGATGTAATGGCTTCAGCATCTCGTCTTCTAGGACGCCAAATGGCGCAATACCTAGATGTACAAGCACGTAACACTTTATCTGCAGCAACTTCTGCAGTGTTCGGTTATGACCGTTCATCAGTACAAGGTGTTAATGACTGGTACAACGAAGGTACAGTAGCAACACAAATGTCAGACCTTGATGGTAACTACAAGTTATCAACAGGTGCTGTAAAGGATGCTGCTCTTACCCTTGCTGGTAAGAACATCCCTCGTTTAGGCGAGACATACGTACAGTTCGTACACCCAAAGCAGTCACGTGATATTCGTTCGAACCCAGAGTTCATCGAAGTAACTAAGTACGCTGCTCCAGGTAACTTCATGCTAGGTGAAATCGGTCGTCTATACGACGTAGTATTCATCGAAACAACACAGGTTAAAAAACTATCAGTTAACGCTCTATACACAACTTCAACTTCTGTTGGTCTTCCAGCATCTCAAATTGAAGTTCCTGTTAAGGCTAACACTGCTCCAGGAAGTGGTGGAAACCCAGAGTCTGCAAATTACACAGCAGAAAAAGGTTACCTAACATCAGCAACTGGTAACGGTGCTGAAGTTTACGAATCAATCATGATTGGTGACAACGCATTTGGTCACGCAATCTCTCTTCCAGTTGAACTTCGTGATGGTGGCGTTCTTGACTTCGGTCGTGAGCACGCTCTTGCTTGGTATGCAATCTGGGGTCTTGGCGTAATTACCGATCAAGCAATTGTTAAGGTTTACACCAACTAATAAATCGCTTTACCTGATGTCTGGGAGCCTTACTCCTTTTTTGGCTCCCAGCCATCACTAACTAACTTAGGAGAATAAACACCGTGGCAAACACACAGACAAGTCCGCTTGATGCAACAGGCAAGGCAGCGGAGCAAGCAGCAAAGAAAAATGCAGAAGCATTAAAAAAGCGTAAAGAAGAAATTTCTATCGCTACTCAACTTGAGGCAGAGAGTCTAGAAAAAGATGTCTTTGATCCTAAAAAACCAGATGCTCCATTAGTACTGGATGAAATCGAGAATGTTGGAGTTTCAACTGCAGGTGACATGGTTGTCATTCGCACAATCACCGACATTGATGATATGAGTTATGGAGTTGGAAATACTTATACCTTTAAAGCAGGAGTTAAGTACAGAGTTCCAAAATCACTCGCTGATTACCTAGAACAACTAGGTTACATTTGGCGGCCAAACTAAAGACTAGCCGTCGCTAGTAGTCCGACTCTCAACTGGTTCCCGCCCTCCTCCCAGTTGGGAGTTGGACCTTTTTTATTTTGCGCTGAATAAAGTTAAATTACACGAGATGATTGGCATAGAATTTTAACGGAGGTTACGTGGCCACAATTTCAAGCCTTGCAGATCGTTTAAGATCTGAAATTGGCGACTTTCCTAAATCTTTTGTCTATACCTTTACTACAGATGGCACTACTAATAGATTTTTAGTTCCCTATTCTCCTCTTGATGGAGCAAATTTAATAGTAAATAAGAATGGCTCAGATATTTCTGCGGATGTAGAGGTTGAAGAGGCAACTGGCTATCTTGTTTTTGATAATGTGCCTGCTAATGGTGACGATATAATTGTTGCTGGAAACTACTTTAGATACTTTACAACTGCTGAAGTTCAAACTTACATAAGTACAGCCTTCCTTGAACACTCCGCTTTTCATACCGATGCATATGGCCGTAGTGTCAGTTTACAAAATTTACCAACGCTTGAAGAGTACCCAGTAATTATTTACGCTTCAACTCTTGCCCTATATGCATTAGCAAATGACGCTGCATTTGATATTAACGTGTTTGCTCCAGACGGCGTTACTATCCCAAGGTCTGAACGTTATCAACAATTAATGCAAATGATTGAGGCAAGAAAACAACAATACAAAGAATTATGTTCTCAACTTGGTATTGGTCTGTTTAAGATAGACGTCTTTAGTTTCCGAAGAATTTCAAAAACTACAAATCATTATGTTCCAATATTTCAACCACAAGAAATTGATGACCGTTCAGCCGCTACCCGTGTCCACCTGCCTACCCCTACCTATGGCAATGTAGAAACTCCAGTACCTATTGTTACTCAGGACCTCTTTGTCTATGAGGGAGATGCCTACGAATTTACTATTGTTCTTGATTTTGAAGTAGATACTTATACTGCAAAGTCAGAGATTTTAGGAGTAGGTATTCCTGGAGTAATTACTAGTTTTACAATCACATATCCGAATGTCGGTACAGCAGACGGAGCAGGCCTTCGTACTCTAAAATTAGCGCTCACTGGAACACAGACTCGAATGTTACCTAGTACATCTTATTATGACGTACAGTTAACAAAAGATGGAGTCACCCACACATACGTTAGAGGAAAGATATTTAAGACGGAAGAGGTAACAGAAGTATGAGTCAGTACATTCGCCCAGGATCTACGGTCCCCATTGTAGTAAATGATGTCATCCTTATTACAACTCCGTCTGGAACTCAAGATTTTGGAACTGCTCAAAACGCTTTAGAACCACAAGCGTTAGCATATGAACATGTCCAAAATGCAGTAAGTTCTTCCTGGGTTATAACTCATAATTTAGGCTTTAAGCCTAACGTTACAGTTGTAGACTCTGGGGGTACAATATATGAAGGTGAAATAACATACACTAATTCGAACTCACTTACGGTCTCCTTTTCACAAGCGTTTTCTGGTAAAGCCTACTTATCTTAAGGAGATAACATAAATGGCACGTAAGTTTTTAACCCCGATTGATTTAAACAAATTAGAATTACAAAATGCTAGGATACAAAACTTAGCGACCGCCCCAGCATCTCCCGTAGTTGGTCAAGTTTACTTTGACACAGTATTACTATATCTACGCACATGGAATGGCACTGCATGGATTAATGCAAGTCAAGGTTCGCAAGGAACTACTGGAGCACAAGGTACACAAGGTACTCTCGGTGCACAGGGAACGCTTGGTACACAAGGTGCAGTAGGTAGTCAAGGTACCGTTGGGTCACAAGGTACAGTTGGCTCACAAGGCACAGTAGGTTCCCAAGGAACTGCTGGTGCACAAGGTTTAGACGGTTCTAATGGTGCTCAAGGTACACAAGGTACTTTAGGTGCACAAGGTGCAGTTGGTTCACAAGGAACTCAGGGAACATTAGGTTCACAAGGTACACAAGGAACATTAGGTTCACAAGGTACACAAGGAACATTAGGTTCACAAGGTACACAAGGAACATTAGGAGCGCAAGGTCTTAACGGAACACAGGGTACACAAGGTACTGAAGGTTCATTCGGTGGTATTACAGTTGCATATACATTCAGTAATAGCACAACTATGTCAGACCCAGGCGATAATTTTGCTCGTTTAAATAATGCTAACTTAACTTTAGTTTCACGCATTGCACTGGATGATAATCCTTCTGATGGTAACTACGACATCTCTAACTTCTTACAAACAATTGATGATTCAACTTCAACCATCAAGGGTCACGTAAAGGTATCTAAGAAATTTGATACATCTGTCTTTGCACTCTACACAATTTCTGGCCTTACAGATTCAGCACCAAACTGGTTTGATATAGATGTTGCTTACGTATCTGGTAACGGAACCTTTAGCAATAACGATGAACTTTTATTTACATTTGCTCGTACAGGTGATGTTGGTGCTCAAGGAACCCAGGGAACAACTGGTTCTCAAGGAGTACAAGGCACAGTTGGCTCACAAGGAACCCAAGGTACCGTTGGATCACAAGGTACTGTTGGTTCTCAAGGTACTCAAGGTACCGTTGGTTCACAGGGAACAATTGGATCTCAAGGAACCGTTGGTAGCCAAGGTACCCTTGGTGCTCAAGGTGCTGTAGGTTCTCAAGGAACTGTAGGAGCCCAAGGTACTCAAGGTACAGACGGTACTCAAGGTGTACAAGGAAGTGTTGGTACACAAGGTACTCAAGGAACCGTTGGATCTCAAGGCGTACAAGGAACTGTAGGTTCTCAAGGTACTCAAGGCACTCTTGGTGCACAGGGTACACAAGGAACTCTTGGTGCTCAAGGTACTAATGGTATTCAGGGTATACAAGGTAAAGAAGGTAACTTTGGCGGCGTAACTGTTGAATATGCATACAGTACAACCACCGCAATGTCAGACCCAGGTTCAACAAATATACGATTTAATAATGCATCTTTAGCATCTGCAACTCATCTTGTAATTGATGATGAAGATGTAAATGCAACAAACATCTCTTCATATTTAGCAACTATCGATGACTCTACTTCAACAATTAAAGGTCACGTAAAAGTATCTAAGAAATCTAATGCGGCTGTGTTTGCAATGTATGCAATCAACTCAATGGTTGATGACACAGGTTTCTTTGATTTAAATATTACATACTTATCTGGTGCTGGTTCTTTATCAAATACCGATGCCGTTCTTATCACCTTTGCTCGTACTGGTGACGTTGGAGCCCAAGGTACTCAAGGTACTAATGGAGCCCAAGGCGTACAAGGTACAGTCGGTAGCCAAGGAACCCAAGGAACTCTTGGAGCCCAAGGTACAACTGGCGCTCAAGGCACACAGGGCACAACAGGTACTCAAGGAACTGTTGGATCTCAGGGAACTCAAGGCGTTCAAGGAACACTAGGAGCCCAAGGTACTCAAGGTACTGATGGAACTCAAGGAACTGTTGGTAGCCAAGGCACAGTTGGTTCACAAGGAACTGTTGGTGCTCAGGGTACTGTAGGTACTCAAGGTACTGTAGGTGCTCAAGGAACTGTAGGCTCACAAGGCACAGTTGGTTCACAAGGAACTGTTGGATCTCAAGGTACCGTAGGTGCTCAAGGTACCCAAGGAACTTTAGGTGCTCAAGGTACTCAAGGTACCCTTGGTGCTCAAGGTGTTCAAGGACAATCTGATCGCTACAAGACTACCTCTACAACTTCACGTTCAATTGCAGTAGCAAACAACGTAAGTTTTGTACTAGTTGATCCAAATCTTTCATACTCAGTAGGTCAAGACGTAGTAGTTGCTTACGATGTAAACAACAACATGTCTGCCACTGTAGTAAGTTACACAGCAGGAACTAACACACTGGTTGTAAACGTTAATGACGTTAGAGGTTCAGGAACATACTCTGCATGGTCAATTAACTTAGACGGTGCTACTGGTGTACAGGGTACGACTGGTGCACAAGGAACTGTTGGTTCTCAAGGTACAACAGGAACCCAAGGAACTCTTGGTACTCAAGGTACCTCTGGTCAACTTGGAACTTACGCAGAGACTATTACTCCAGTATCTCCATACTCAGCAACAACATTTACAATTACACACAATCTTGGAACACGAGATGTGTTAGTAACTGTTCAAGACGCTACATACAACGAAGTAGTCACTGATGTAATTGCATCAACTACATCTGCTGTAACTATCGGATTTGCAGTTGCGCCTGCTTCAGGTGAAACTTACAGGGTCGTAGTAAAGGCTTAATACGTGAGTAAAAGAGCCCTAGTACCTATCAATGTACTTGCCGTAGGCTCAGCGCCTACTGGCAGGTACGCTGGTGACATCTACTACAACACAGATGCAAAAAATCTGTTTGTATTTGATGGTGCACAGTGGTTTGAGATTGTTACTAATGCAGAGGCAGATATACTTGAAGGCGGAAACGAGGCTGGAGGAAGTGATTCTTATTCAGCAACAATTGATGGTGGAAACGAAGCAGGTGGGTCAGATGTTTATGCCCTTACTTATGATGGTGGAGGAGTAATTTAATGTCATCAGTACGCATTCAAATACGACGAGGAACTGCTGGTCAATGGACTGCAAATAATCCAACACCATATGCTGGTGAAGTTTGTTACGACACTACAAATAATAAATTTAAAATTGGTGATGGCAGTACTGCTTATGCAAGTTTGCCATACTTTATTGATGAAGATGCAATTGCCTCACTTATTTCAGGTTCAGCATTAAGCACTACAGATGATCTTTCTGAAGGTACTGTAAATAAATATGCTACAAATACACGTATTGCAAATGCCTTAAATAGCGGCAGTAAAACAGGTATTACATTTACCTACGATGCTGGAACACAGGTAATTAATACAACTGTAACTCAAGTTCAAGGAACTACTGGCGCTCAAGGAACTACAGGCGCTCAAGGCATACAAGGCACACAGGGATTACAAGGACCAATAGGAACTCAAGGAACACAGGGAACACAGGGAACTCAAGGAACTGTTGGTTCTCAAGGAACTACAGGAACACAAGGTACTGTTGGAACTCAAGGAACACAGGGAACACAGGGAACTCAAGGAACTCAAGGAACTCAAGGTACGCAGGGAACTCAGGGATTAAACGGTACGCAAGGAACACTTGGCGCTCAGGGTACTCAGGGTACTCAAGGTACAACTGGTGCTCAAGGAACTTTAGGAACTCAAGGAACTGTTGGTAGTTTTGGTGGAGCCACCTTTGATTACACCTTCTTAACAAGTACTACTAATGCTGATCCAGGAACTGGAAACTTAAGATTTAACGCATCTCCTACAACAGCAACTGCCCTGTACATTGATGCTAGTAATGATGCCGCAACAGATATATCTTCATTCTTAAACACTATTGATGATTCAACATCAACTATCAAGGGTCACTTCCGTGTATCAAAGAAGTTAGATACCAGTGTATTTAAACTTTATACAATTTCTTCTCTTACAGATAACACTAATTGGTTTACAGTTGGTTGTTCTTATGTATCTGGAAATGGAACATTACTTAACTCTGATGATATTTTAATTACCTTTGCTCGTACTGGTGATAAGGGTGATACAGGTGCACAAGGTACGCAAGGTACTCTTGGAGCCCAAGGAACTACTGGAACGCAAGGAACTTTAGGTTCTCAAGGAACTTCTGGATTTGTAGGATCTAATGGATCCCAAGGAACTACAGGTACTCAAGGAACCGCTGGTACTCAAGGTACTCAAGGTACGTTAGGAACTCAAGGTACTCAAGGACAAGTTTCTGCTGATCCAACAAC
>Ga0209400_1001938_pt1 | contig 16048 bp, 11 predicted proteins | sample M_130807_EF_Meta_FD_187313 | JGI IMG/M metagenome (GOLD analysis project Ga0209400, IMG submission 187313) | Freshwater microbial communities from Lake Montjoie, Canada to study carbon cycling - M_130807_EF_MetaG (SPAdes) (version 2) | ecosystem: Environmental > Aquatic > Freshwater > Lake... | reverse complement strand
CGCCAAGAGGCAACACGCCAAAACACTAGCCTGACAAAAAAAACCGCGCATCACACCGTTCGCCCAACAAACACTCGATGGCTGATGCTACATCCGCCACGCCAAGTTGACAAACACATTCGAGCCCAAGGTGTTGTAGCCCTGAATAAGGGTGTACTGTTTGCCAAAAACGTTGTTCCAGCGCACTTGAACCTCAGCACCTTCAGGCAGGGGATAGCTGCCCATCAGGTTAAGCAAACTATAGCCACCCAGCGTGCCGCCTGACATCGTGTCTTTGCGTTCGCTGCTGACGTACCACTCGGCAGTCAGGCGGGCGCGCCAGACGGCTTGGTCTAATGCGAGCTTGGCAACTTGCTGGGCGCGCTGAGGCAATAAGGCCCCGGTCTCGGCGTTGCGCGGGTCAAGCCAGTTCAGGCTACCCCGCACTTGCGTGTCGCTATTGAAGCGATGCGAACCAAACAGACTGACGCCTTGAATCAGCGCGTGTCCGACATTGATTGGCGCGTAGGGAGAGTAAATATCACCAGGTACCACCGGCTGAGTCAAGATCAAGTTCGTGATCTCGTTGCGATACGCGACCAAACTTAATTGAGTCTTTTCAGTCGAGTATTTCAACCCCATCTCGATATTGCGTGATTTCTCGGGTTGCAATAGTGGGTTGCCGGCATAGAAAGGCGTGACGGGCCAGTAGAGCTCATTAAAGTTTGGTGCGCGAAAGCCCGTGTTGGCACCCACCGTGGCTCGCCACTGCGGCGTCAGCGATAGCCCGTACACCAGGCTGCCTGTCACAAAGTTACCGTATTGTGAGTTGTTGTCGTTACGCACACTGGCTTGCACCGACTGTGGGCCCCAGGTGCCTCGATAAATACCGAAAAGCGAGTTGGTATACCTTGAAGTTTGTTGATAGTTCACATAGGAGGCTTGTGGGTAGTCTCCATTTGATAGCGTGCCATCGACGTTTTGCTCAAGGCGTTCATAACCTAAGGATATGAGTTGAGTCGGTGAAAACTTCAGGTCGTTTTGCCACAAGTATTGACCTTGCTGCGTCGCAAAATGTTGCTTTCCATCAAGCGGATTCGTAGGGACGAGGTCCGCCCCAGCGTTTACCGTCTGATAGCGCTCGTTCGTGAAACCGGCGCGCAGCGTGCTGGTCCAGAAGTCAGACAGCCGATTCTTACTCGTCAGCATATTGGTGCTGACCGTTTGAATACCACGATCGTTAAAGTAAGGTCTGCCGGCATCGTAGCCGCCATTGACACTCGATTGATAACTTTGAAACGTGAGGGTCTGGCCCGGCTGCCAGGTATAGCCCAGGGTGCCACCGACGTTACTGCGGTAGTACGAGTCTTTGTCGGGGTTGTATGAGTAATTGCCGGCCTTCGTAGCGTTGGTGCCTCCGCTCTGCCCATAGCCGCCAAACAAGCTATACACCCAGCCATCAGCAGCACCCGAAAAACCCGCATCGTACTGGGTGCTAGCGTAACTGCCGACCCCCGCGTTGGCGTAGGCCGAAAACGGCCGGTCTTGATCGCCTCGTGTGATGACGTTTACGACACCGCCAATGGCATCGGCGCCGTACAGGCTGCTTGCGGTGCCACGCACGATCTCAACACGTTCGATGCTGTTCAGTGGGATTGCGTTGAGCGGTGCATTGCCCGAAGTGGCGCTGTTGACGCGCAAGCCGTCAATCAAAATGAGTGATTGATTGCTGTTCGTGCCGCGAATATTGACGCTACCTTGAGACTGTGGGCCACCATAATTAAGCGCTTCGATACCGTGTTCGCGAATCAGCGCGTCAGCAAGCGTGCCGTTGGGTAGCGTGTCAAGTTCATCGCGATTGATCACGCTGTTATCGCCTAGCGTTTCGCCCAAGGGTTCAGCCGTGCGCCCAGGCGTCACCACAATGGTGGCTAATTGTGGAGTAGGCCCAAGCTTTAGCTCGCCAGAGGGCATCAGGTTTGACGTTTGCGCGCCAACTGTGCGGGTGTTTGTCGAGGTGGGTGTTGAGGGCGGGCTTTGCCCAAACGCGCTAAAAGTGACGGCCACGGCAGCAGCGGCGGCGCTGAGCCGATAAGTGAAGAGTTGCATCAGTAAAGCCTCGTAGTGGTCTGCGTCCCCGCAGGCCTTGAACGTTGAAAAAGATTGAATACCCTTACGGGTCTTCGTCTTTGCTTAAACTGGCCGGTATCGGGCTGGCGCCAAGGTTTTATTGCTTAAACCTTGGCGTTGACCGTTGCGGGGGCAGCACAGGCACAACCGTCTGAAGACGTGTTTCCCTGTTTCCCGTTTAACTTTCCCAATGCGGTGCGTAACCCTAAAGCCGCGCACCTGTATGCATCGAAAGCACCAGTTCTATCGCGAATGTTACACCACGGTGTTTTTGGTAAACTATATCGTTGCCTATTGGTTCGTCTGAAGCTGTAGTTTGTGGGGTGTTTGGCCTATCATCCGCCCCCTCATGGTTGTTCTAATTTTCAGTGCTTTTATTCTAGTTTTCAGTGCTTTTAGTTTTATGGCGCTTTAAACCCGGTGCAGCCTCTCTTTGCACCGCCACTCAGATTTTTAGCGTCGTGATGGCTTACCCTAAACTACCTTTTCCGCTTGCTAGTTACACCCGAGGTGCTGACTTTGCACGCGCGCTGGGCTCACGCATCATGATTCTCGATGGCGCGATGGGTACCATGATCCAGCAATACAAACTCTCTGAAGCTGACTTTCGCTCAGAGCGTTTTGCCACGCACGGCAAAGACGTCAAAGGTAATAACGAGTTGCTCTCGTTGACGCGCCCCGACATCATCCTCGCGATCCACAAGCAGTATCTGGCCGCGGGCTGCGATGTCATCGAAACCAACACCTTTGGTGCCACAACGATTGCGCAGGGTGATTACGAGTTAGCCGAACTTGCGTATGAGCAAAACCTAGAATCTGCTCGCCTGGCACGAATCGCCTGCGATGCCTACAGCACGCCCGAGCGCCCGCGTTTTGTCGCAGGCGCCTTAGGCCCTCAGCCAAAAACTGCTTCGATCTCGCCCGACGTGAACGATCCGGGTGCACGCAACGTTACCTTTGATGAGTTACGTGTGGCGTATATCGAGCAATTGAACGGTTTGCTCGATGGCGGCGTCGATCTCATTTTGATCGAAACTATTTTCGATACGCTCAACGCCAAGGCAGCGATCTTTGCTGTTGAAGAGGTCTTTGAAGCGCGCGGCGAACGTCTGCCTGTGATGATATCGGGTACGGTCACTGATGCTTCAGGGCGGATCTTATCGGGGCAAACCGTCGAGGGGTTCTGGAACTCTGTTCGCCATGCGCGCCCCATCACAATCGGTTTGAATTGTGCACTCGGCGCTGCGCTGATGCGCCCGTATATCGCCGAGCTCGCAAAAATTTGCGACACCTACGTTTGCGTGTATCCCAACGCGGGTCTTCCAAATCCCATGAGCGATACCGGCTTTGACGAAACGCCGGCAGACACTTCAGCGTTACTTGAAGAGTTCGCTCGGGCAGGCTTGGTCAACATGGCTGGTGGTTGTTGCGGGACGACACCCGAACACATTCAAGCGATTGCTGAAAAAGTTCAAGCTTTGCCAATTCGTGTGGTGCCCGAGATTGCAGTCAAAACGCGTCTGTCGGGCCTTGAGGCGTTGAACATCGATGACGAATCTTTGTTCGTTAACGTTGGCGAGCGTGCAAACGTGACCGGTAGTAAAGCGTTTGCTCGTCTGATCCGCGAAGAAAAGTACGACGAGGCCGTCGCCGTCGCGCGTCAGCAAGTCGAAAATGGCGCGCAGATCATTGACATCAACATGGATGAAGCCATGCTCGATTCAGTGGCGTGCATGCATCGCTTTTTGAACATGATTGCGTCCGAGCCCGATATTGCACGCGTGCCAGTCATGATCGATAGTTCAAAATGGTCGGTCATTGAAACTGGCCTGAAGTGCGTACAGGGCAAATCGATTGTGAATTCGATTTCGCTCAAAGAGGGCGAAGAGCCCTTCTTAAAACAGGCGCGTTTATGTCGCTTGTACGGCGCGGCGGCGGTAGTGATGGCGTTTGACGAAAAAGGTCAGGCCGACAGTCTCGAGCGTCGCAAACAGATTTGTACGCGCGCCTATAACTTGTTAATCGAAAAAGTCGGGTTTCCGCCTGAAGACATTATTTTTGATCCAAACGTGTTCGCGATCGCCACCGGTATTGACGAACACAATCATTATGCTGTCGATTTTATTGAAGCCACAAAATGGATTCGCGAGAATCTGCCTCACGCACGGATTTCGGGCGGCGTCTCAAACGTAAGCTTTTCTTTCCGGGGTAACGAGCCCATTCGTGAGGCCATCCACACGGTATTTTTGTATCACGCGATTCGCGAAGGAATGACGATGGGCATTGTCAACGCGGGCCAATTGGGCGTGTACGCCAATATTGATCCAGTGTTACGCGAGTTGGTTGAAGACGTGGTGCTTGATCGTGGATAAAACTCAGGCGCTGGGCAAAAAAGACCCTAACGATACGCGCACGCCTACCGAGCGTTTGGTTGAATTTGCCGAAAACTTTAAGGGTAATGGTATCAAGCGCGAAGAAGATCTTGCGTGGCGCCAACAGCCGGTCGAAAAGCGCTTGGCGCACGCCATGGTGCATGGCATGACGCAGTTTATTGTTGAAGATACCGAAGAAATCCGTCAACAGATTGCCGATCGTAACGGTCGCCCCATCGAGGTCATCGAAGGCCCGCTGATGGATGGTATGAATATCGTGGGCGATTTGTTTGGCGAAGGCAAAATGTTTTTGCCGCAGGTGGTGAAATCTGCCCGCGTGATGAAGCAAGCTGTAGGGCACTTGATCCCGTTTATCGAGGCTGAAAAAAAGCTTATCGAAGCGGCGGGCGGTGACGTGCGCGCAAAAGGCAAAATCGTGATCGCAACCGTCAAGGGCGACGTGCACGACATTGGTAAAAATATCGTCACCGTAGTGCTTCAGTGCAATAATTTTGAAGTCGTCAATATGGGTGTGATGGTGCCGGCTGCCGAGATCTTGGCGCGCGCCAAAGCCGAAAACGCTGATATCGTGGGCCTGTCGGGTTTGATTACGCCCAGCCTCGAAGAGATGGCCTATGTTGCCAGCGAGATGCAACGCGACGAATATTTTCGTAGTCGCAAAATCCCCTTGATGATTGGCGGCGCAACCACAAGCCGTGTACATACGGCCGTTAAGATTGCCCCGCATTATGAGGGCCCAGTGATTTACGTACCTGATGCCAGCCGTTCGGTGGGTGTTGCGCAAAATCTGGTCTCTGAAACAGCCAATACCTATCTTGAAGAACTTGCGGTTGAATACGAAGACGTGCGTCGGCGCCATGCAGCGCGTAAAGCCACGCCGCTGATGTCGTTGGTGGATGCGCGTGCGGCGAAGCTCGCGATCGACTGGACGGGCTATACCCCGCCGCGCCCAAAATTTATTGGTCGTCGCACCTTCAAAAATTTCGACTTGGCCGAACTGGCAAGCTACATCGATTGGACGCCATTTTTTCAAACGTGGAGTCTGTTCGGTCAATATCCGGCGATCTTAGATGACAAAATTGTGGGCGAACAAGCCCGGTCGGTATTGGCTGATGGCCAGGCAATGCTTAAGCGTATGGTCGATGGCCGCTGGTTAACGGCTAATGGCGTTGCTGCGTTTTACCCGGCCAATACGATCAATGACGATGACATCGAAATCTATACTGACGAAACGCGCGAAAAAGTATTATTCACCTGGCGCGGTTTGCGTCAGCAGGGCATGAAGCGCGAAGGCGTCGAAAACAAATGTTTGGCTGACTTTATCGCACCCAAAGATTCTGGTGTGATGGATTACATTGGTTTGTTTGCGGTCACAGCCGGCTTAGGCATCGAGAAAAAAGAACAAGAATTTGAGCGTGCCAACGACGATTATTCAGCGATTATGTTTAAGTCGTTGGCCGATCGCTGCGCAGAGGCGTTTGCCGAGGCGCTTCACGCGCGTGTGCGTAAAGACATTTGGGGCTACGTACCTGACGAAGCTTTGACCAATGCGCAAATGATCAAAGAGGCGTATCAAGGGATACGGCCAGCACCGGGTTACCCCGCTTGCCCAGAGCACGTGGTGAAGCGTGAAATGTTTGAGGTACTTGATGGTGCAGATATTGGCATGATGCTGACAGAAAGCTATGCCATGCACCCAGCTGCCAGCGTCTCTGGATTTTATTTTAGCCACCCTCAGTCGCAGTACTTTAGCGTGGGCATTATTGGCGATGATCAAGTGGCGGATTACGTCAAGCGCTCGGGCCGCACAGAAAAAGACGTCAAAAGAACGCTGTCGCCCAATCTAGGTTAAGACGAAGCGCGCCGCTGGCGAGAAGCCGGTCAGTTACCTAAGTAGTTAGTGGTTAGTGGTTAGTGGCGAGTGGCGAGTGGCGAGTGGCGAGAGCGGCCGCGGCGCGCGCCGTTCTTTGTGCGCGTCTGCTTGGTCGTGGGTTGGCTGCAAAGAAAGCAGCCGTCACCAGGCAAGCGTTTCAAGTAAAAAAGCAGTCGCGACAGCGGCACCTAACACCGCAGTGACCCAGTTACGACCGAGCGCGTTGGGCTGGCTTTCGACGTAACGATACAGAAGTGTGCCGGCGCCAACTGAGATCAAGACGGCAAGCATCATGCCTAGCGCGTTGATAAAGACGCCGGTCGGAAACAACCGCGCCCAAAGCGCGTTCATTCCAATCACAAAGCCATAGTGAATCAAAAAAATTGAATACGAGCGCTGACCCAACCACGTCAATAGACCCGGACGCGGCCAAAGCGCCAGCCAGCCGCGTTGGCCCGCGATTGCAACGATGATTGCGGTCGCTAAGGCCACGACAATTGGATTGCGATATTGCAACCACAAGGCCACTGAGCCAAGTGCTGCGATTGTTAATAACAAGACGCTACCGAAGGTTCTGCGCGTTGACCAGTAGGCCAACATCCCTAGTGCATAGGCGCCAAAGAAGTAGGGGGCGTAGTCCTCGTATTGATTGTGGCGGTTAATTGCCCACAATGAGCCGGCGGCTAACATCATCATCAAACACGGAAACACCCAACGCCAGGTGGACGCCACGCGCGCGCTGAACACGGTCAGCAATACCGTCAAGATAAATAGTTGAAAATCAATCGCGACATACCAAACCCCAGCGGATAAGGCTTCAACCCCGGTAAGGTCGTGTAGCAACAAGACGTGCGCCAGTAACTGTGCGAGGCTTGGAGGCGCTGAAAGCGAGTCGTGTACAAACCAAGGCCTGACAATTGCTGTGATCAAGATTGCGCAAGCAATTGCAAAGAAAAAAGGTGTCGCTAAGCGACGATAGCGTTTAAGAATTAACGTGAAAGCGGAGGGCGTTGGGCGGGCAGAGGACCCCGGGGAACTCGAGGACAACAGGGCGAGCCGGAGTGCAGGCCCGTCGGGCGCAAGCTGAGCCGCGACTAAAAATCCGGCCAGTACAAAAAACATTTGTACGGCTAAGCGCGCGTAGATTTCAAGCCCATCGATGATTGCGGGGAAATCACCGCGCACGACAACCGACATCGGGCCGTAAACCGCTAGATGATGAAACACAATGGCCAGGCAGCCAAGGCCTTTCATTGCATCTAATAGTGGCAGGCGAGACGTTGTCATCAGCTGTGCGACATTTTTTCTGTGGCCTATTGAACGAAGCGCGCTGAGGCACTGCGCGTTGAGCGCGTAACCGTTTCGTTAAAGAATCAAGCCCTGCATGAGGCAGGGCTTGAACATTTGCTATTGCGCTAAAAAACTAAAGAACTCAAAATCGGCGACATTTGAAGGTGCGAGGTCGTTAAGTTTTGTGATAAATCTCAGAACCTTTTTTCACAAACTCAATCGCTTTTTCTTGCATACCTGCCTTAAGTGCCGCATCGTTCTCGACCCCAAGCTTTTTAGCGTAATCGCGCACATCTTGCGTAATTTTCATACTGCAAAAGTGTGGGCCACACATTGAGCAAAAATGCGCGACTTTCATTGAGTCTTTTGGCAAGGTCTCATCATGAAAGTCTTTGGCCGTGTCAGGATCCAGACCCAGATTGAACTGATCATCCCAACGAAACTCAAAGCGCGCCTTCGATAACGCGTTGTCACGAATGGCCGCACCAGGGTGCCCCTTGGCCAGATCCGCTGCATGCGCTGCGATCTTGTAGGTGATGATGCCGTCTTTGACGTCTTTTTTGTTCGGCAAGCCCAGATGCTCTTTGGGTGTGACATAGCAAAGCATGGCGGTGCCATACCAGCCGATCAGCGCCGCGCCAATGCCCGACGTAATGTGGTCGTAGCCCGGTGCGATGTCGGTGGTTAACGGGCCCAGAGTATAGAAGGGCGCTTCGTCGCAATGCTTGAGCTGCATGTCCATATTCTCTTTGATCAATTGCATGGGCACGTGGCCTGGGCCTTCGATCATCACCTGAACATCGTGCTTCCAGGCTACCTTGGTCAGTTCGCCCAAGGTTTTCAATTCAGCAAACTGCGCCTCGTCATTGGCGTCAAAACCAGAGCCTGGGCGCAAGCCATCGCCAAGCGAAAAGCACACATCGTAGGCTTTCATGATTTCGCAGATTTCTTCAAAGCGCTCGTACAAGAAGCTTTCTTTGTGATGCGCCAGGCACCACTTTGCCATGATCGAACCGCCGCGCGACACAATACCGGTCATGCGATCGGCTGTCATCGGAATAAACGGCAGACGCACGCCTGCATGAATCGTGAAGTAATCCACGCCTTGCTCGGCCTGCTCAATCAGTGTGTCGCGAAAGATTTCCCAGGTGAGGTCTTCGGCTTTGCCGTTGACTTTTTCAAGCGCTTGGTAAATTGGCACGGTACCAATCGGCACAGGTGAATTACGCAAAATCCATTCGCGTGTTTCGTGGATATTTTTGCCTGTTGATAAATCCATGACGGTGTCGCCACCCCAACGAATCGACCAAGTCATTTTTTCGACTTCTTCGGCAATGCTTGAACTCACTGCAGAGTTGCCGATGTTGGCATTAATCTTGACCAAAAAGTTGCGTCCAATCGCCATGGGTTCAACTTCAGGGTGATTGATGTTGAGTGGAATGACGGCGCGACCACGTGCAACCTCAGAGCGCACAAACTCGGGCGTCATCGTGCTGGGGATCGACGCACCAAACGATTCGCCTGGATGTTGACGTAACATGCGGCGCGCCATTTTTTCACCTTCTGGGCCGGTGGCACGCAGGCTTTCAATGTATTGTTCGCGGCGCAGGTTTTCACGAATCGATACGAATTCCATCTCAGGGGTAATGATGCCGCGGCGCGCGTAGTGCATTTGCGACACGTTGGCGCCGGCTTTGGCACGGCGTGGGTGACGTTGCAAATTAAAACGCAGGGCGGTGAGCTTGGGATCTACCAAACGCTCTTGACCATAAGCGCTGCTTGGGCCGGTCAGTAATTCTGTATCGCCACGCTCTTCGATCCAGACCCGACGCATCTCGGGCAGGCCTCGGCGGATATCGATTTTGGCGTCTGGGTCAGTGTAGGGGCCGCTGCAGTCATAGACCGTCAGGGGCGGATTTTTTTCACCACCAAACGAGGTCGAGGTATCTTCTTGCTCGATCTCGCGAAACGGCACGCGAATGTCTGGGCGCGAACCGATCTCATACACCTTGCGTGACTTTGGCAGAGGCGCGACCGCAGCGGCATCAACTTCAGCAGTGGCAGCTAAAAATTTTGGGGTGGCATTCATTGAAGGGCTCCGATTTTTTTAATTGGAGCCGAATCGGGATGGATTCCGACTAGGTCGGAAAGCGCTCCCAGCTTCGGCATTATCCGTACTGGTACGAAGGGACTCTCTCAACCTGGCCAAATCGCCAAGTACCCCCGCATAATGAATGAGAGTATAGGACGACTTTGAGGATTTGACACGTTGACCCTGCCTGGGACGAGGAGATCTATCTATTGTCCGGAAGACAACTCTGATCGTGGCTTGAATGTTTGGGCTAAATAAGCGGCACAAATGACGAGGCATTGCCTGTAAAGCGGACAGATATCAGTCGAGGACGATTAAATTGTCGCGGTGCATCAATTCGCTTTCGGGCATGACGCCCAGAATATCCGCGATCTGCGCCGAGGGCTGGCCCATGATGCGGCGCGTGTCTGCTGACGAATAGTTGACCAAACCGCGGGCGCACTCTTTGCCTGCTGCATCTACGCACGCCACGACATCACCCGGCTCAAATTCACCTTCAACCGCGCGCACGCCCACTGGCAACAGGCTTTTACCCTCAAGCACCAAGGCCTTAATCGCCCCGGTATCAAGTACCAGTTTGCCGCGCAAGCGTAAATGATCAGCCATCCATTGTTTACGTGCTGAAAGCACAGGTAGCTCGGCCCTGAGTTCAGAGCCAATGCACTCGCCCTGCGCCAAGCGCACCAAGACTTCAGGTTCGCGCCCTGAGGCAATCACCGTGTGTGCGCCGCTGCGCGCCGCCCGCTTGGCAGCCAGAATTTTGGTCAGCATGCCACCCTTACCTAAGCCGCCGCCGGTGCTACCCGCCATGGCTTCAAGAGAGGTGTCGCCGGCTAGGCCATGTGCCACAAATAAAGCGTTGGGATTTTTACGCGGGTCAGAGTCATACAAGCCACGCTGATCGGTCAAAATGATCAAGGCATCGGCTTCAATCAGGTTGGTGACCAGTGCGCCAAGCGTGTCGTTATCACCCACGGCGATTTCTTCGGTGGCAACGGTGTCGTTTTCGTTGACGATAGGCACCACGCCCAAACGCAACAGTGCAAACAGGGTAGAGCGCGCGTTCAGATAGCGCTGGCGATTCGCCAAATCTTCGTGGGTGAGCAAAATCTGGGCGGTGCGTAGGTTGTGTTTCGCAAAAGCAACCTCATACGCTTGTGCCAAACCCATTTGCCCGACGGCAGCGGCAGCTTGAAGCTCGTGCATCAGGGTAGGGCGTTTGGCCCAGCCTAAACGCGCCATACCCTCGGCAATCGCACCGCTTGATACCAAGACCACCTGTTTACCTTGCGCACGCAGAGCCGCGATTTGACTGGCCCAGTGTGAGACGGCCTCGCGATCGATGCCTTGACCGTCGTTGGTGACCAGTGACGAGCCAACTTTCGCCACGAGCCGTGTGGCCGAGGCGATGACGGAAGGTGACTTAGAAGGGGCTGCTGAGGAGAACGTCATCTCAAATTAAATTAACGTTTAAAGGCTATTTATTTTTCGGGCGTCGCCGGCCGAGTATCGGCCGCGCTGCGGGTGTCATCAAAGCGCGGATCTTCAGCCACAAAAGTGCCGTCGGCCAAATCTTCGGCGATATTGTCTTCTTGGCGATAGGCGTCAATCGCGTTTTGTAGATCCCAGATCAGCTGTTGCGTGCCATCGCCCGATAAGGCCGAGATCGCGAACACCGGGCCCTTCCATTTGTATTCTTTACAGAAACGCTTTTTAACGGCTTCGGGGTCTGTGACCACATCAAGCTTGTTGAGCACCAGCCAGCGTGGCTTGTTGTACAGGGCTTCGTCGTACAAGCGAAGCTCTTCAACAATGGCGCGTGCCTCGCCCACAGCGCGGGCAACCGCATCTTCGTCGGGGTCGTGCGACGACACATCCACCAGATGCAGCAAGATGCGTGTGCGGGTGAGGTGACGCAAGAACAAATGCCCCAGGCCCGCACCCTCAGAGGCGCCTTCGATTAAACCAGGGATATCAGCGACAACAAAGCTACGTGCCTCAGAGGTGCGTACGACCCCTAAGTTTGGGTGCAACGTCGTAAACGGATAGTCGGCAATTTTGGGGCGCGCATTTGAGATGCGGCTGATCAGCGTTGATTTGCCTGCATTTGGCATACCGAGCAGGCCCACATCGGCCAGCACTTTGAGCTCGAGGCGCAAACGGCGTTGCTCGCCGTCTTTGCCAGGCGTCCATTGCTTGGGTGCGCGGTTTACGCTTGATTTGAAATGCAAATTACCCAAGCCGCCTTCGCCGCCCGCGGCTAAGGTGACCTGTTGCGCGTGCCTGCTCAGGTCAAAGAGTTCTTCGCCGGTATCGGCGTCATAAATGATGGTGCCAACGGGTACGCGTAACGTAATGTTGGCGGCTGCTGCGCCATATTGATCTGACCCGCGACCATGCTCCCCGCCTTTCGCAAGATGCTTGCGTGCATAGCGGTAATCAATCAGGGTGTTGATGTTGCGATCGGCAACCGCAAACACAGAGCCGCCTCGACCGCCATCACCCCCATCGGGCCCACCCTTGGGGATGAATTTTTCACGGCGAAAGCTATGCGCGCCATTTCCGCCTTTTCCGGCAATGACTTCAATGGTGGCTTCGTCGACGAATTTCATAAGAGAATGGTACCGTGAAAAGAAAAAGCCCTGCCGCTTGCGACAGGGCTTTTAGAACTAAAAAGCAGCTTACGCAGCCGAAACGATCGAAACCGTTGACTTGTTGAGCTTGCCCTGAACCGAAAATTTAACGTGACCGTCGATCAGCGCATACAGAGTATGGTCTTTACCCAAACCCACGTTTGTGCCGGGATGAAACGTTGTACCGCGCTGACGCACGATGATTGAACCGGCCGGAATCAGTTCGCCGCCGTAGGCTTTAACGCCCAGACGTTTCGATTCTGAGTCACGACCGTTGCGCGTAGAGCCGCCGCCTTTTTTCTGTGCCATGTTTGTTCCTAGATTTAGCTGAGATTTAAGAGGACAATGCAGCGATTAAGCTGAAATGTCGCCGATTAAAATCTCAGTGTAGTTTTGACGGTGGCCTTGATGCTTTTGGTAATGCTTGCGACGACGCATCTTGAAGATCGTGACCTTATCATGGCGTCCTTGCGCAAGAACCGTTGCCTTGACCAGAGCGCCAGCCACAAGCGGGGTACCAACCTTAAGTTGGTCGCCTTCGCCTACGGATAACACCTGATCCAGCGTGATTTCTTGCCCAATGTCTGCCGGTATCTGTTCTATTTTAAGTTTTTCACCAGAAGCAATGCGATACTGCTTGCCTCCAGTTTTTATGACCGCGTACATGGGTTAACCTCGTGTTTTAGTGCAATTGGAATCCCGGCTAAAGTAGCCGAGCCAGAAATAATAGCGCGTAACCACTTGAAAGTCAAAAGAAAGTCTGTGCAAAAGATATCTGACCTGCTCGCCCCGGTTGCCGGGGATATGAACGCTGTTGATGCTGTGATTCGCTCGCGACTCGACTCTGACGTGGTGTTAATCCGAACAATCGGTGATTACATCATCGGGGCGGGGGGTAAACGCATGCGCCCGGCCATGTTGTTATTGGTGGCACAAGCGCTGGGTTATCAGGGTGATCATCACCATTTAATGGCTGCCGTGGTCGAATTTATCCACACGGCCACCCTGTTACACGACGATGTCGTCGACGAATCCGACCTGCGCCGAGGCCGCAGTACGGCCAATGCGGTGTTTGGCAATGCCGCCAGCGTGCTGGTCGGCGATTACCTGTATTCGCGGGCTTTTGAGATGATGGTGGATGTTGACAGCATGCCGATCATGAAAATCATGTCTGGCGCCACCACCGTGATCGCCGAGGGCGAAGTGCTGCAATTGCTTAATGTGCACGATCCCGACGTCTCTGAAGAGCGTTATTTACAGGTTGTCCGGTTTAAAACTGCCAAGCTGTTTGAGGCTGCTGCCGAGGCGGGGGCGGTGCTGGCTGGGGCAAATGCGGCACAGCGCGAGGCTGCCGCTGCTTACGGACGCCACATCGGGACGGCATTCCAGCTAGTTGACGATGTACTAGATTACAGCGGTGACGTGAATGCCTTGGGCAAAAACGTTGGCGATGATTTACGCGAGGGTAAGCCAACCTTGCCTTTGATTCGGGTGCTGGAAGTGGGTACTGACTTGCAAAAACAGCTGGTCAGGCAAGCTATTGAGCATGGTGAGGCCGATTTCGATGCGGTCGCACAAGCGATTCACGATACTGGGGCGCTTGAGCATGCCCAACGTTGTGCGGTGGCCGAGGCTGACATGGCCTGTGAGGCACTTGCCGTGTTTCCGGCTTCAGCTGCGCGTGAGGCCTTGCTAAATTTTTGTGCCTTTGCGGTGGGGCGCGACCGGTAGCTAGTCGCCAACCATCTAGCATCACGTCATGACACAGCTAGCGGTCGCTTGCTTGTCTGCCCTTAGTGCGTGTAACGCGCCACATAAAAAACTGCAGCAAACAGGCTAGGCAATAAAGTGACCAACAAGCCAGACATCCACTTGACGATTAGCCACGTTTGGTTGGTCAACTCTTTATGAAGCGTTGTCTCGACTTTTTGAATGGCCCCATTCATGCGCCCTTCAAGATGCGCGAGATCTTCGCGTGTGGCTAAGGTGGGGATGATTGCTTCTAAGCGAGTGAGTCTAGTTTCCATTTTGTCATTATAAGCAATGCCCATCACGTTCATCAATACGTACACGGACAAAAACGTGTAACCAAAAATTAACAAAGGTTGATCGCGGCAATCTCGCACCACACCGTGTGTGTCGGCTTCGCACACCGCTCATTTCCGTGACAAATAACTAAAACAAAATTACATGGCGTCACGGTTTGTGTACGCATAACAGCACCCAGCGCAATCCACAATTCACGTCATGAAAGTGTCGTGCAAATTGCATAAAAGCGTAACAACTTTACGCGAAAATTCCTCGCGTGAAATCAGACTCAGCGCGTTATTTGTGAAGCGCCGAGCATGCCCACAACACGCCTCGGCCAAAGTGGTCGCAACCGTTTTTTGCAATGCCTACCAAGAATATTTTTAGACGACCACCTATCTTTTTTAATCGGAGCCTCTTCGTATCATGCGTACTTTTAAACTCAACCGCCTAGCGGTTTGCCTTGCGGGATTATCTCTTGCACCTGTAGCGTGGTCACAACCCGCTAACGCTCCGAGCATGACGACCACCGATGTTGGTCGCATCCAGGTCGAAGGCTTGCCTGGCGGCACAGCGACCGGCTTAATCGCGCAAGAAGAATCTCCTAGGATGCGCAGCTCGGTGAATCGTGAGGCGATCGAGCGACTCACGCCCGTTGCAAATCCCTATCAGATGATCGATCTGCTTCCAGGTGTCAACACATTTAGTCAGGATGCAACGGGTTTGTTTGGTGGTGGCATACGCGTGCGTGGCGCTAACAGCGATCAATTGGGCTTTACTGTGAACGGTGCGCCTGTTAACGACTCGGGTAACTTTGCGGTGTATCCGATGGAGTACGTAGACGCCGAAAATATTTGCGAGGTGAACTTGACGCAAGGTGGTACCGATACCGACGCGCCTCATGTGGGTGCTTCGGGCGGCAACATCGGTATTAGTTATTGCGCGCCAGACGACAAAGCTGGCTTTCGCTTTGCGCAAACCGTTGGTAGCTTGAATACTCGGCGTACTTTTGTGCGCGCCGATACGGGCTTGTTTGCAAACGACAAAGCCAAGTTTTTCGTATCGTACTCGAACACCTACGCGAACCAATTTCAGGGTCCAGGCAGTGCGCAGCGCGACCACGTTGACATGGGGATTGAAATCCGCCCTGACAACCAGTGGCGCCTGACAAGCAACTTCTCGTACAACAAAATGTTCAATAACAACTTCCGAACATTGACCCAGCCGCAAATTAATAGTGGTGGCAGAGATCAAACTTTTAGCTCGATCCCAGCACTGAACCCAACCGCAGTGTTCGGCACAGCGCAAAACGTTGCTGCGGTCACTGCAGACAATACGTACTACCAAAACTCCGTCAATCCCTTTGTGAATATTATTTGGTCTGGTAAGGCCGAATACAAAATGAACAAAGATGTGACGTTTTCTGCCGAGCCGTACTACTGGTACGGTCATGGCACAGGTGGAACACAACAAACAATCCTGGCCGAATCCGCCTATTCTGGCAACAGTCTGAACTATGGCGTAGCCGACCTCAACGGCGATCGCGACACGCTTGATCGGGTGTATTTGTACGGCAGCAACGTAACTGAGACGTCACGTCCTGGTATCACGTTGAAAAGCAACATTCGTA
>Ga0209400_1001937_pt1 | contig 16050 bp, 10 predicted proteins | sample M_130807_EF_Meta_FD_187313 | JGI IMG/M metagenome (GOLD analysis project Ga0209400, IMG submission 187313) | Freshwater microbial communities from Lake Montjoie, Canada to study carbon cycling - M_130807_EF_MetaG (SPAdes) (version 2) | ecosystem: Environmental > Aquatic > Freshwater > Lake... | reverse complement strand
CGAACATAGGCAATTAGTTCAGCTGACACATACACAAATCTCATAGATCCATCGTGAAGCGCTGAGTTAGTTTTACGGATCTTTGCTAAGGCTTTATAGACCTCAAGCATGCTTTTATCGTTTGGTCTCTCATCATTCCAAGGAATTGGAGTTCTAGATTCTTCACCGTTGCCACCATCTAAACCAAACTCATCTCCAGCCCAGATCACCGGCATACCAGGGAAAGTGAACTGCATACCAGCAGCGACTTTCTGAGCTCCAGGAATAGCAAAGGTTTTGAATCTAGGAATATCGTGAGTATCAAGTGGGTTCATGTTGTGTAATCTCACGTGCCAAGGGAAAGCTGCTGCAAAGTCCAGATGCTGTTGAACAAGTTCCTCTCCTGAGATCTTGGTTCTTCCAAGACCTAGGAAACCAGCCTCAGCTTTGTTTTCGGTGTTATAGAACCAACGCCAAACCGGTTTGGTGAAGTTGTAGTAGGTCATCGCACCGTGCCAACCTTCACCTTGGATTTGATAACCAGCATCACCGGTGTATTCACCGAGCAGGATGGTGTCTTTATTGATCTTGTGCATGGATTCACGAATAAGGATTTGTAATTCCATATACATATCCTCATCACGGATACGACCGGTCATGTTTGAAACATCGATACGCCAACCATCCATACCGAAGGGTTGCTTCAACCATCTAGCCACAATTGACTTCTCGCCAGTAATGAACTTCTTTCTCAAACCCTTAGAGTTCCAGTTGAACTTTGGAAGAGAAGGAACTCCAAACCAAGAGTCATAATTTTTATTCTTGTTAGAGAAGTAGTAATACTCAGATTCTTTAGCGCCTGGCTTTTTATAAGAAGCCTTGAACCATTCGTGTGCTGCTCCGGAATGATTGCTGGTGAGATCACCAATTACCTTCAAACCTTTTTTATGAGCAGCTTTGACTAGTTCAACTAATGCTTTATCTCCACCTAGAAGTGGATCAACCTCATCAAATGAACTTGCGTCATAACGGTGATTAGAACGAGCTGGGAATACCGGAGTTAGATAAACCAGAGTGACACCTAGATCTTTTAGATGATCTAGGTGTTCTGTAATTCCGTAAATGTCTCCACCGAAGAACTGTTCAGATGTTCCAGGACCAGAACCAATTACTTTGTCTCCCCAGTTTGCAGCGTTAGCCCACTCAGGGGTCTTGTGCTTATCTGCATGTTTTGATCTTGCAAAACGGTCAGGGAAGATCTGATACATCACAGCACTCTTACCCCACTTAGGAGCTGAAGAGAAAGTGTTGATTCTAAAATCTTCGATATCTGGTTGTTCTAGATCAGATAGCCCGCGAGCGTTGAGCCAGTAGATGGAACCATCGGTTAGTTCGATATAGAACCGGTAGTTCATGTATGGGTTGTGCATTGTGATCTCTGCCTGATACCAAGACCAACCGTTACCTGAGGAAACTAATTTGGCAGGGGGAGTTGGGAAAGCTTCACCTGATTCGCTGAAGCGAACGCGAACAGCCTTGACCTTGCCTAGGTCTTTGTGGATCCTGATTTTGAGCTTTAGCTTGTCTCCAAGCTTTGGGGTTTGGTTCGAAACATAAAGTTCTGAACCATCGTGATGAGGCCATAAACCTCTTGGCAGGCTGTCTAGTTTGCTACTCATAATCTCAATCCTCGTTGACTGAAGGTCATTTCAAGCAAATGAACTCCTAAATAACGATTGTATGAAAACGATTACAGAATGATAAATACGCGGGGTTTTCGGCTCTTCGTGTCGTATTTTTATCCTTATGTCTATTCCAACAACTGAATTACTGTCCCACGCAAGAAAAGATGCAGAATGGTGGCGCACCAGCGTCATTTACCAGATCTACCCTCGCTCGTTCGCAGACGGGAACGGCGATGGAATGGGTGACCTTCAAGGTGTTACCTCAAGACTGGAATCCCTTGCAGAACTGGGCATTGACGCTATTTGGTTTAGCCCTTTCTTCAAGTCTCCGCAGCGTGATGCCGGCTACGACGTAGCCGATTACAAGGACATTGACCCTAGATTTGGAACCCTTGCCGACTTTGACGCTCTGGTTGCTAAAGCTAAGACTCTAGGCCTAAAGATCATTGTTGACCTGGTCCCTAACCACTCTTCTTCAGACCACGCTTGGTTCCAGGCAGCCCTAAAGGCTGCTCCAGGTTCTCCTGAGCGTGCTCGATACATGTTCAGAGATGGCAAAGGTGAGAACGGAGAACTTCCTCCGAACAACTGGGAATCTGTTTTCGGTGGAGCTGCTTGGTCCAGAATCACAGAAGCTGACGGAACACCTGGTCAGTGGTACTTGCACATCTTTGATTCATCACAGCCTGACTTTGACTGGAAGAACGAAGAAGTTAGAGCAGAGTTTGATTCAGTTCTAAGATTCTGGCTAGACCGAGGAGCTGCTGGTTTCCGTATTGACGTAGCTCACGGCATGATCAAGGTTGATGGCCTACCTGATGTTGTTGCCAACAACTCAACTATGTCTGGTCAAGATTCACCGGATGCAGTGAAGACTAAAGAAACCGATGAAGAGCTAATTGCTCGACTGCAAGTTGAGAACCCATTCTGGGGTCAAAAAGGTGTTCACGAAATCAACAAGAGATTCCGGGCAATCTTGGATGAGTATGACGACAGAGTCATGTGTGGTGAAGCTTGGGTTCACCCACTTTCAAGAATGGCTAGCTACGTAAAGCCTGGCGAATACCACCAGACCTTTAACTTTGGCTATCTAGAGACTCCTTGGAACAAGGAGAAACTACAAGACGTTGTTACAGAGTCACTAAGGGCATTCGGTGCAGTTGGTGCACCATCAACCTGGGTGCTTTCAAACCACGATGTAATCCGTCACGCAACCAGAATGGGTTACGACCAAGTTCCTAAACAAGGTGATGGCATTGGTCCTAAGTATCAGCAACCTGATGAAGCTAAAGGTCAGAGAAGAGCAAGAGCAGCATCTGCATTCATGCTTGGACTTCCTGGTGGAGCATACATTTACCAAGGTGAAGAACTAGGTCTACCTGAGCACACCACTCTTGAAGATAAGTATCGTGAAGACCCAACCTTCTTTAGAACCAATGGTGAAAGAGTTGGTCGCGATGGTTGCCGTGTTCCACTTCCTTGGGAAGCTGGAGCTAACGAGTCAAACGGTTTCTCAACTACCGGTGCCTCTTGGCTACCACAACCTGCTTCATACAAGCGCTACGCAAGAAGTGAACAGCAAGGTGTTGCAGGCTCAACCCTTGAGCTATACAAGCGCCTACTAAAAGAACGTAAAGCTTTTGATCTAGGTAATGGTGAATTCCGTTGGGCTCCAGAGTTCATGGACGAAAGCACCCTTGCATACATTAACAACGGCATTCTTGTTCTTGCTAATTTCTCAGGAGATCCAGTAGTCATCCCTGCTGGTGAAATCCTGGTTACCACCCAACACGACCTACGTCTCGAAGGAGAACTAGAGCACGACCAGGTTGTTTGGATCAAACTGTAATACGAAAGCGGTAAAAGGATTAGAGCCCAGAGATATCTGGGCTCTTTTCTTTACTTTGAATTCAAGATCTTCTTGATTCGATCTAGCGACACAGGCTCTGCAGTTCCTAGTTGCTGTGCAAACAAACTAACCCTGAACTCTTCCAGAGCCCAGCGTGCTTTCACAATGTTCTCCGGCATTCCAGCCTTTAGTGGGACTGCACCACCAGCATTCTCAAACAACAGAATCGCCTGGTTGAGTTCAATCTCTAACCTTCTGTCTCGTTCTAAATCTTCCAACAACTTAGAAGTTCGCAAAAGGTTAGCCTTCAGATAAACAGACAATCTACTGAGCTGATTGATGCCAGTTGTACTAATTAGCTTCTTAGGCAAGAGAGAGGCAACATGCTTCTTCTGGTTGGCTAAAACAAACAACAGAGAGATGTCCTGCAGTTGGGATATTGCTTTGCTGGCTTCTCTAGATACAGAAACAATCTCGGCAATCAAACTAAGGCACCTCGAACACTCTTCTAACAGACCTTGAGATACCTGGACTGCAATCTCCCCTGCATTCAAACTCGAGATCGAATTACCCTCAAGCGCCCCTTCGATAACAGCAGTAACAACATCGTCGACAATATCTTGAACGTTACGGTAACCAGCACCAAGGATTACTAGCTTGTCTTCTTTGCTTAGCCCATCGCTAAAGGCTGAGACAGGAGAGATAACTTTAGTAATCACGTCAGAGACAAACTGATCTTTCAACTTCAGGTAGTCAGAATCGCTTGCTAAAGACTTTGCATCGCTTGATCCAACTAATGCGCTCTCCGGAGCAAAGTTCTGCTTGATTTCATCAAGATCCAAGCTAGTTGCAAGAGTTTCTCCAGTTTCAGAGATGACTTTGTATGTCATGCGAAGTGATGTCGGTAACTGCTCCAACTTGAAGTCAGTTGGCAGCATGTGAGTGCCGCTTAGTGTTCTAAGAGTCTTGGCTATCGTTTCAAGAATTGGTTCGGTTGGGTTATCTGGCAGTGTGGCTAATGCTTTCTTTGACCAGTCAGCAGCTGGAACAACATACTTCCTGATGTTCTTAGGCAGGGTTCTAATAAGCTCTGCAATCAGTTCTGTTCTAAGTTCTGGAACCAACCAGTCAAAAGCATCTCTTGAAGTGTTTGGTAGGTCAGCTAGCGGGATTAGAACAGTGAGACCATCCTCAATTTCACCAGGATGGTATTTGTATTCGAGTTTGTAGTTCTGTTCAGCAAAGATCCATTGGCTTGGAAGATCTATCCGTTTATCTGTTTCTTGGGGAAGTAGATCTTCTCTAGTCATGGTTAGCAGGTTTGGAGTCTCTCGTTCTGCTTTTCTCCACCAACCTTCAAAGCTTCTAGTTGAAACAACTTCAGTTGGAATTCTTGCATCATAGAAACGGAAGACATCGTCTTCGTCTGGTGTGTATTGAGGTTTCTTAGAGTTAGCAGCAACATCTTCTAACTTCTTCAAGAGTTCTCTATTTGCTTTATCAAAAGCTTTTATTGAATCCCATTCACCTTGGACTAGAGCATGGCGAATAAACAGCTCTCGACAGAGTTTCATATCCAACCTGGAATACTGCATTCTTCTAGAAACAACAATCGGAACACCAAAGAGCATTACTCTCTCGTAAGCAACGACAGAGCCTTGGCTCTTCTCCCAGTGCGGTTCACTGAAGCTTCGCTTTACTAAATCCCCTGCTAGAGCTTCAGCCCACTCAGGGTTGATAGCAGCGTTCATTCTGGCAAATACCCTGCTGGTCTCAACTAGTTCTGCACTCATGACTGCTGCCGGTGGCTTCTTAGCCAATGAAGAACCGGGGAAGATTACAAACTTCTTAGCATTTGAACCTAGATACTCGTTGCTTGCTTTAGCTGGTTTATCGCTCTTCTTAGCAACATCTCCAGCTTTCTTCTCACTGAGTTGACGAAGACCAATCTGCGAGAGCAAACCAGACAACAGGCTCTTGTGAATGCCATCTGGGTCAACCTTTGGTTGGCTTGGAATGAGTTCTAGAGGCTTAGCGATAGAGGTGATCTGTCTGACTAAGTCTTGCCATTCCCTGACTCTGAGATAGTTCAAATACTCCCCTTTACACAATCTCCTAAAAGCAGAGGAGGAGAGTTTCTTCTGATTTGTTTCGATGTAGTTCCAGAGGTTTAGAAGAGATAGGAAATCACTGGTTGGATCTGCAAACCTAGCGTGCGCAGCATCAGCTTGCACTCTCTTGATTACAGGTCGCTCTCTAGGGTCTTGGATGGTAAGCCCTGAAACGATGATCATTACTTCACGAACTAGGTCATGCTTCTTAGATTCAAGAAGCATGCGACCAAAGCGCGGCTCGATAGGTAATCTCGCTAGTGCCTTACCAACTCCAGTTAGTTCAACCTCTTTGCTCTTTGGATCTTTTAGACAACCAAGCTCTGCAAGTAGTGAGAGTCCATCTCTAACTCCACGAGGATCAGGTGCTTGCAGGAATGGGAACTTAGTTATATCCCCTAGCCCTAGTTGAGCGGCCTGCAAGATAACCGATGCCAAGTTGGTTCTTAGAATCTCTGGATCAGTGAACTCTGACTTAGCTTCATATTCATCTTCTGAATACAGTCTGATGACAACACCTGGGCTTGTTCTACCGGCACGACCTGCTCTCTGATCGGCACTTGCCTTAGAGATTGCTTCAATAGGCAATCTCTGAACTTTAGCTGCTGGAGAGTATCTAGAGATACGAGCAGTTCCAGAATCAATTACGTATTTGATATTTGGAATGGTAAGTGATGTTTCAGCAACGTTTGTTGCCAGAATGATTCTTCTTCTGAGACCTGCTACCTTGCTGGTTTCAAAGACTCGGTGTTGTTCAGCAGAGGATAATCTTCCATAGAGCGGTAATACTTCAATACCTTTACCTAAATCACCCGCAGTGATTCTTCCTTGAATAACTTCCTGTGCATCTCTAATCTCAGATTCACCAGATAGGAATACCAAGACATCACCTTCTGGTTCAAGAGCTAGTTCATCTAGAGCACTAGCTATTCCATCAATGTAATCACGAGCAGTTGTGCTGGCATCTGGATCAGGGTTGTCTTCTTCATCTTGTTTGATTGGACGGTAACGAACTTCAATTGGGAAAGTTCTTCCAGATACTTCAATAATTGGAGCACCTTGAAAGTGTTTACTAAAAGACTCTGGATCAATAGTTGCTGAAGTAATGATGACCTTTAGATCAGGCCTGTTAGGAAGTAGTTGTTTTAGATAACCAAGTAGGAAGTCGATGTTAAGGCTTCGCTCATGAGCCTCATCAATAATGATGGTGTCGTATTGCTCGAGCTTCCTGTTTCTCTGCATGGCATTCAAGAGAATGCCGTCAGTCATTACTTTGACTTTGGTCTTAGCGCTGGACTGGTCAGTGAATCTGACTTGGTAACCAACTAGCTCTCCAAGTTCAACCTTTAGTTCTTCGGCAATACGTTCAGCAACAGCTCTTGCAGCAATTCTTCTGGGTTGGGTGTGAGCGATGCTGTTTCTACCTAGTTCCAAACACATCTTTGGTATCTGGGTTGTTTTACCTGAACCGGTAGCACCTGCGATAACTACAACCTGGTTGTTCTTGATGGCTTCCAGAATCTCGCTACGGCGAGCTGAGACCGGCAGGTCTGCGGGATAGTTAATCTTCTGGATACTCACTAGACCAATGGTATTTCCAATAAAGGCAGCCCTAGCCCTAGCCATAGAACCACTGGGAAACTGAAATACTGAATGAAGGCAACACTCTAGAAGTAGGGACTGATGAATCAAGGAATTGACCTAAAGCATTCTGCTGACCCTAAGGCTAAGTGGTGGAGTTCAGCAGTTATCTATCAGATCTATCCACGTTCATTTGCTGACAGTAATGGTGATGGTTTCGGTGACCTAGTTGGTATCACCTCAAGGCTCGAATCGCTTTCAGCACTGGGTGTTGATGCTATTTGGCTATCCCCTTTCATGTCTTCACCGCAGAAGGATGCCGGCTACGACGTGAGCAACTACGTTGATGTTGATCCGCTCTTTGGAACCCTTAGTGACTTTGAACTACTGGTCAAGAGAGCACACGAACTAGGCCTCAAGGTTTTAGTTGACCTAGTCCCTAATCACACCAGTGACCAGCACGCTTGGTTCCAACGAGCGCTGAAAGCTGAACCTGGTTCTCCTAAGCGTGATTACTATCACTTCAAAGAAGGTCATGCCGGTGGTCCTCCGAACAACTGGGTATCAATGTTTGGTGGTCCTGCTTGGACACAGCTGATTAACCCTGATGGCACTCCTGGTCAGTGGTATTGCCACCTCTTTGATTCATCTCAACCAGATCTGAACTGGGAGAACCCCGCTGTTCAAAAAGAGTTCGAAGAGATCTTGAAGTTCTGGCTAGACCTAGGTGTTGATGGCTTCAGAGTTGATCAACCGCATGCGATGGCTAAGGCTAAAGGACTACCAGATCACCCTTACGTTGAAAGAGCAGGAGCTGGTTTTATCGAGGGTGAAGAATCACCGCCGATGTGGTTCCAAGATTCAGTTCATGAGATCTTCAGATCTTGGCGAAAGATTCTAGATTCCTATCCAGGTGAAAGAGTGATGTGTGGTGAAGCCTATGTATTACCGCTTTCCTTCATGGCACTTTGGGTAAGAGAAGATGAGTTCCAACAAACCTTCAACTTCAGATACCTAGATTCCAACTGGGATGCAAAAACTATCTTTGCCACCATCAACGAATCGTATTCAGCATTTGACTCTGTTGGTGCACCATCTACTTGGGTGCTCTCTAACCACGACGTAATTAGACATGCTTCTAGGTTTGGAGGTGACTACGGTAGAGCAACCGCATCAGATGGTATCTCTGCTAAAGACCCACAACCCAACACACAACTTGGGTTAGCTAAAGCTCGAGGAGCAACACTGTTCACTCTCGCTCTACCTGGTTCGATGTATTTGTATCAAGGAGAAGAACTAGGCCTTCCTGAACATTCAACTCTTGAAGATCAATACCGTCAGGACCCAACCTTCTTTAGAACAGAAGGTAAGAGAGTCGGTAGAGATGGTGCCAGAGTGCCAATACCTTGGGAAGCCAACGCTTCAGCATCTAATGGCTTTAGTCCTAACGGAGCTGCTTGGTTACCTCAACCTGCTAGCTACGCAGATTACTCAAGAGATAGACAAACCGGAGTTGAAGGATCAACTCTGGAGATGTATCGAGAAGCACTAGAACTTCGTAAAGAACTGTGCCTAGGCTCTGGTTCATTTGAATGGGTCAAGGAGTTCTGTGGTGAGACATGGCTCGGTTTCCTAAACCAAGGGATTCTCGTAATTCATAACTTCGGAACAGATTCACTTCCTCTACCTGAAGGCGAGCTATTAGCCTCCAGCTCTACAGCATCTCAAGCTATCGAACCTAACCAGACCGTTTGGCTTCGACTTAAGTGAAAAACCCCAGCCGTGGAGGGCTGGGGCATTCGTGGCTAGTGAGGGATTCGAACCCCCGAAGGCTGAGCCGGCTGATTTACAGTCAGATCCCTTTGGCCGCTTGGGTAACTAGCCAGTGCTCCCGGCCGCCTGTAATCAGCCGGACGGGTGCTTGTAAAGAATACCTGAACTTAGGGCACCTTCGCCAATTGACTTAAACAACGAATCTGTCTCGTTTAACTAAATGAATGAAACTCATTACATATAAGGCACTAGATTACATAGAGATTTCCATACTTTTACAGATAGAGGGCTCGTGGCCGGAATTGTTGATGTTGCTAGAGAAGCAGGGGTTTCCACCGCAACCGTATCTAGAGCCCTAAGCGGCAAAGACTACATCTCCCCTAAGACCAAAGCTTTGGTTGAAGAGGTAGCAGAACGTCTTGGCTATGTCCCTTCAGCTTCCGCATACACCCTGGTAACAGGTCGCACTAGAAACATTGGTGTTGTGGTTCCATACGTTGACCGCTGGTTCTTCTCAAGTGCTCTGGAGACTATTGACCGTGAACTAGTCAAGGCTGGTTACGACGTGACTTTGTATAACCTCTCCAGTGGTGATGATCACCGTAAGTCAATCTTTACTAAGTCACTTCCTCGCAAGAGAGTGGATGCGGTTATGTGTATTTCAGTTCGCATGAGCGATCAAGAGATTGAAGCACTAGCTAAAGTAAACAAACCTATTGTTGCTATCGGTGGCCCAATCAAGGGTGCAAAGTGCATCAAGATCGATGACACTGCAGCAGGTAAGTTAGCCACCGAGCACCTGATTGCGATGGGTCACAGCAAAATTGCCATGATCGGACAATCTGTGAAAGATGAGAAGTTCTTCGATGTCTTCAACGAGAGACGTGAGGGATATGAAATTGCTCTAAAGAATGCTGGTATCCCCGCTCGCGATGCTTGGTATAAGTCAGTTTCTAAGTATGCGATCAGTGAAGGGTATGCAGCAGCTAAACAACTGCTTGGAGATCCACACAATGCACCAACAGCTATCTTTGCTTCATCTGATGAACTAGCGGTTGGGGTAATGCTGGCAGCTAAGGACATGGGTCTATCTATTCCTAATGATCTTTCAATCGTCGGTGTTGATAACCACGAGCTAGCCGACTTCTTTGGAATTACCACCATTAACCAAGATGTTCACGGTCAAGCGGAGAAGTTAGTCAAGACCATCCTTCAGCTACTTGATGACCCAGAGCACGAGGTTGATGACCAGGTTGAGTGGCCGGTTGAACTGATTGTTAGAAGCAGCACCGCTCGCCTAGTTTCCTAACATCTGCGATTAGAATTCAAGACATGGCAGATTCCTCATTCGACATCGTTTCTAAAGTAGACAAGCAAGAAGCAGCTAACGCTCTCAACCAAGCAGAAAAAGAGATTGAGCAGCGCTACGACTTCAAAGGCGTCGGTGCTTCAATCGAATTCTCAGGTGAAAAGATCCTGATGAAGGCCAACAGTGAAGAGCGTGTAAAGGCTGTTCTAGATGTCTTCCAGAGCAAGCTAATCAAGCGTGGTATTTCACTAAAGTCTTTGGATTCAGGTGAACCTTTCCCTTCAGGTAAGGAATACCGAATCGAATCAACTCTCAAAGAGGGCATCGAACAAAAAGAAGCCAAGAAGATTTCAGCAATCATCCGTGAGCAGGGACCTAAGTCAGTAAAGGCCAACATCCAGGGTGACGAGCTTAGAGTTTCAAGCAAGAGCCGTGACGATCTTCAGGAAGTAATGGCACTACTTAGATCTAGCGATCTAGATATTGATGTTCAGTTCATCAACTATCGCTAAGGAACATCGATCTCTGTAATTGGAGAAGTTGGCGGATAAGCCAACGCTTCTGTTCTACGAATCTTTGAGTTTCTAGAAGCAACAAAACCACTGATAACGCTTGCGATTGCAAACATCACTATTGGGAAGATCATCGCTATTGGCAAGCTGGTGCTGTCAATCAATGAACCCATAAACATCTTTCCGAAGATGATTACTGTGTAGTTGAACAGAGCCATTCTCGATAGTGCTTGAGCTGTTGATAGCCCCTTGATATCTCCTGTTGCGCTATAGAAACCAGGCACCATTGAAGAGATGCCATAACCAGCAATAGCAAAGAATAGGCACAGCAGGAACAGTGCTAACCCCTGGTTACTCTCAGCAAGAGTTGCTGAGCTAAAGATAGCTAGCGCTAGTGCAACAGAACCAAATGCTCCACCAATCTGAGAGAGCCTAGCAATCTGATACTTCTCAGTTAGCTTCACAATTGAGAATCTTCCAACAATCATGGCAAGGATGAAGCAGGTGTATGGGAGTGCTGCACTTCCAGCATCTAGGTCTAGCACCTTCTTACCGTAAACGGAAGCCCAGTCCATGATCACTAGCTCTGGCCACATTCCAGCAAATGCACCAAAGGAAAGTAACCAGAGATACTTAGGCGTCTTCAGCCAAGAAACTCGCTCACCCTGTTCTCTTGGTTGTCCATGGTCATCTTCTTCAGGAGTAAGCATGTTGCTGGAAGCCCAAAGGAACAGAGCAAGACAGAAGATACCTAGGCCAAGCATGTGAGCGCCTAGTGGTGTGTATGTTGCGATAGCAGCAGAGATTGCAGCTGCGGTTGCAGCACCAATACTCCAGGCACCGTGGAAACTACCGAGCAATACCTTGCCAGCACGCTTCTGGAATGCAACAGCTTGAGAATTCAAAGCAATGTTGAATGTGCTGAAGGTGAATGACATTGTGAAGTGCAGTGCTAGAAAGACCCACCACTGATCGGTAAAGGGAAGCGCTGCAATGATGAACCCAATTGCAATAGCTGAATACTTAATAATCGGAGTAGTTCCGTAGCGAAGAACAAGCTTGTTTGTGAAAAGCAGTGGAACGATAGCTCCGGCTCCACCGAAACCAATGATTGAACCCCAGACCTCGTTGCTTACCTGCAGGTTGCTGATGAACTCAGGGATTCTTGGCATCCAAGAAAGAGCTGCAACTCCTTGGGTGAAGAACATCACCATCAGAGCAAATTGTGCTCGCTTATTCCTGAGTTCGCTATCCATTACTTAGTCTCGAAAGCGGCTTCTAAGAAGTCTTCTCTTTCAACAAGCTTGATACGTTCGCGACCCTGAGCTTCACCTAGTGAGCGTTCAGTGGCATCTACCTTTAGCCACTCAGGCCATCCTAAGAACTTCACGTTCTTAGATTCAAGTAATTCAACTACTGACTGTTCATCTGGGTTAGCTGGTTGCCACCAAGAAGCCTGATCTTCAATTACCCAAGCGATAGTTTCCATGGCATCACTCTTGGTATGACCGATAAGCCCAACTGGTCCTCGCTTGATCCAACCGGTTGCATAAACTCCTGGAACAACATTCCCCGCAGCATCAATTACTCTTCCAGCTCTGTTACTAATAACACCGTGCTTCTCATCAAATGGAATCTCAACAAGTTCACTGCCGAAGTATCCAACTGCACGGTAGACAGCCTGCACCGGATACTCTCTGAATTCACCGGTTGGGGTAACTCCACCGTGACCATCAAGTTGTGTTCTCTCAATTCTGAAACCAGATACTTTGCCATCAGTTCCCAGAATCTCTGCAGGAGATGAGAAGAAGTGCAGGTGCAATCTTCTTGTTGCTCCTGTAGTTTCTTTTCCTCTTATTGCTTCAAGGGTAGAAACCATAACTCTGGTCTGGTTATTTGAATCAATAGCATCTTGAGATCCAGCATCGTATTGGAAGTCTTCGTCGTAGACAATGGTGTCCACTCCCTCAATCGCACATGCTTCTCTAAGTTCTAGTGGAGTGAACTTAACCTGAGCGGGTCCACGTCTTCCAAAGACGTGAACATCGGTAACAGGGGATGAAAGTAATCCTTGATAGACATTCTCTGGAATGTCAGTAGGGAGCAAATCTGCTGGATGCTTAGTCAAGATACGAGCAACATCTAGCGCTACGTTTCCATTACCGATAACAGCAACTTCTTTTGCGTTCAAAGGCCAGGTTCTAGGAACATCTGGGTGAGCGTCATACCAGTTAACAAAATCAGCTGCACCGTAACTACCGTCTAGTTCAACACCAGGAATGTTTAGATCTGCATCTTTGATAGCACCGGTAGCGAAGATAACTGCGTTGTAGTGAGACTTCAGTTCATCAAGAGTGATGTCAGTTCCGTATTTCACATTGCCAAAGAATCTAATGTCTCCTCTATCTAGCACTTCATAGAGAGCTTTGATAATGCCTTTGATTCTTGGGTGATCAGGAGCAACACCGTATCTAACTAGACCGTATGGTGCTGGCAGTAGATCGAAGAGGTCGATGCTGACATCGAAGTTACGCTCTGCCTTAATAATCAAATCAGCAGCGTAGATACCGGCAGGGCCAGCACCAACTATTGCTAGACGCATTTTGGTCAATCTAGTTATTCCTTATTTCTGTCGTTCAACAACTGCTTCAGCAAAGACCCTTAGAGCATCTTTGACTGGTGAATCTGGAAGTGGGGCTAAAGCTAGAACTGCATCATCAGCCCACTGCTTAGCAGTTTGGTAAGCCTCTTCGAGAGCTGGGTGAGCTCTAAGCAATTCAACTGCTTTGGCCAGTTGAGCATCTTCTTCGAGCCCTGCATCAATTATCTCAACTAGTTCCTGAGCCTTAGGATCAGTTGCTGCCTGTGCTCTCAGCAAAAGTGTTGGCAGGGTTGGGACACCGGCACGCAGATCAGTGCCAGGAGTCTTTCCTGATTCATCAGAGAGGATGTCAATCACGTCATCGATTAGCTGGAAGGCAACACCAACTTTTTCACCGTAAATACGAAGTGGTTCACGATACTCATCAGGTCCATCACCATAGACAACACCTAGTTCAGCACTGGCTGCAATTAGAGAGCCGGTCTTATCTGCAAGAACCTGCAGATAGTGCTCAATTGGATCTTCACCATCCTGAGGACCAAGGGTTTCGTGCAACTGACCTAGACAAAGTCTTTCGAAAGTATCAGCCTGCAAAGTCAAAGCCTTGCCGCCTAGGCGGCTAACAATCTGTGACGCTCTCGCAAAGAGGAGATCACCGGTGAGGATAGCAACGCTGTTGCCCCAAACCTCATGCGCTGTTGGAACACCTCTACGCATTGGCGCTCTGTCCATGACATCATCGTGATACAGAGTTGCCAAGTGAGTTAGTTCAACAACAACTGCAGCCTTAATTACTTCATCTTTAGTTGCATCACCTAGGGATGCTCCAAGTAATACCAAAACAGGACGCAGTCTCTTGCCGCCTGCTTCAAGCAAATGACGACTTGTCACATTTGCAACTGGGTCAGTGTGAGTGACGGCTTCTAGCAGTGCTGTTTCAACATTCTCAAGACCAGCTTGAATTGATTTGATTAGGTTCTTATCAACTACCTTGCGTAGTTGCGGAGGAAGAGAGATCTTGCTCACTTAGCTTCTTTCTGAGCTGTGTGAAGGGCGACGATTCCTAGGCTTAGGTTTTTATATTTAGCATTGGTGAAGCCGGCTTCACTCAACCAATCAACAAGAACTTCTTGCTTAGGCCAAGCTGCAATTGACTCTGCTAGGTAGTCGTATGCGCCTTTGTTTCTAGCAACCAGTTTAGAGAGCGTTGGCAAAATGCTCTTTAGGTACCAACGATATAGCGAACCAATTACTGGTGTTCTCACATGAGAAAACTCGCAGATGACAACAACACCTGAAGGCTTTAGCACTCGAAGCATCTCAGCCAGTGCCTTCTTAGGATCAACAACATTTCTAAGACCAAAGCTGATGGTCACTGCATCAACCGATGCATCTTTGAAAGGTAACTTAGTTGCATCAGCAAAGACAAACTCAAGCTCTGGGTGACGCTTACGCCCAACAGCAAGCATGCCCTCGCTGAAATCACTTGCAATAACCTTGACGCCGGGCTTAGCAAAAACAACTGAAGAAGATCCAGTTCCAGCAGCTAGATCCAAGACTGTTTGACCAGCTTGAGGATTCACAGCTTTTAGGACTCTTTTACGCCAAATACGGTCTTGTCCTAGGGAGAGTAGGTCGTTAGTGCGGTCATAGTTTTCGGCTACCGAATCAAACATGGCCGCGACTTCTTGAGGCTTTTTAGCCAAATCCGCTTTACTCACCTAACAAGTCTAATCTCGATTAGACAAAGGGGATATTTAGCGCTGTTTAGCCTCACGACGGAGCTTTAGAGCACTCACACCGGTAACTCCAACTAGACCAACAGCAACCGCTCCAAGGCCAGCACCAAAGAACATCGCCACGTCTAAGAACTCATCTGCAGGGGTCTTGGTAGTAAGTGACACTTCTCTGATCTGGATTGGAACGCTAGTTGAAGGGGTCACCTCTGATGGCAACAGAGCAATCTCTTCGTTACCGCCAGGAAGGGTAACGACTAGCTTGATTGCGATAAGTTCCTGAATCTCTTCGGTAGTAGCAGAGTTGGAAGTTAGGTCCTCGATCTCACCGAGCGAAGAAATTTCAGGTTCTGGAACGATTGACTGAGTAAGGATTGGTAGCTCGAAAACATCAGATTCTGGACGAACATCAGGTCTAATCAGAATTGGTGGAACACCAACCTGTTCAACTTCACCGTAGTGGTCGTTGAGAGTTTTGTGCTTGTGCTCGTGATCACCCTCCGGCTTAGGTGGCTTGTTTGGATTCCTAGGCGGCTGCGGCATTACCGGAGCTAGCTCGTGTTGATCTTGGGGATTAGTTTCAAAGATTAGTTCCCAAGAATCCTCTTGCTCTGACTCATCATCAGCAAATGCCCCCTGAGGAAATGCCATTAGGGAAACGAAGACGACTGTGGCTGCCAAGATAACTGGCTTGCGCATCTTTGTCCTCCTGTCGCTGGCTTAGAATTTTAGGGTCTTGACTAAAGAATATCCCAGCCAGACAAGCCCAAATAGACTGATTACGTCCTTTCACAGAGAACACTCAGCCGATACAGAACGAGTTGAAATCCTTGCCAGCTAAAGCCCTCAGGGTCCAAACCAAGGCCATTAGCCTAGGTGTTCTAGGCAAGTCTGCCTTCCTTGAACTACTTAC
>Ga0209400_1001936_pt1 | contig 16050 bp, 13 predicted proteins | sample M_130807_EF_Meta_FD_187313 | JGI IMG/M metagenome (GOLD analysis project Ga0209400, IMG submission 187313) | Freshwater microbial communities from Lake Montjoie, Canada to study carbon cycling - M_130807_EF_MetaG (SPAdes) (version 2) | ecosystem: Environmental > Aquatic > Freshwater > Lake... | reverse complement strand
GGTACCCACATTTTGGTGCCACGCCGGGGTGTGGCGGTGCACATCAACGCCTTCAACTTTCCGGTTTGGGGTCTGCTTGAAAAATTCGCGCCCACTTTTTTGGCCGGCATGCCTTGCATTGGCAAAACCGCCACCTCCACCAGCTACCTGACAGAGGCTTTGGTGCGCATGATGGACGCGTCGGGCATTTTGCCCAAGGGCGCTTTGCAGTTGATCGTGGGCGGCACGGGGGATTTGCTGGACCGTTTGGAAGTGACCGATGTGGTGACCTTCACCGGATCGGCCGACACCGCGGCCAAGCTGCGGGTGAACACCAATCTGGTGAAAAACAGCATTCCGTTCAACGCCGAAGCCGACTCACTCAACTGCGCGATCTTGGCCCCTGATGTGACGCCGGACGATGAAGAGTTTGATCTGTTTGTCAAAGAAGTGGTGCGCGAGATGACAGCGAAAGCGGGGCAAAAGTGCACCGCGATTCGCCGCGCCATCGTGCCGCGCCAGCACCTGGACGCGGTGGCCGAAAAAATCAAAGCCCGCCTGGCCAAAGTGCTGGTGGGCGATCCGTCGCTCGAGGGCGTGAAGATGGGCGCCTTGGCCTCCCAATCGCAACAAGCCGACGTGGCCGAACGCGTGGCCCTGCTGCGCCAAAGCGCGGAGCTGGTGTTTGGCGGCAGCGCCGACTTTGCGCCGGTGGGCGAGGGCACGGCGCAAGGCGCTTTCTTCCAGCCCACCTTGCTGCTGTGCAACAACCCATTGACCACCGACAGCGTGCACGACGTGGAAGCCTTTGGCCCGGTCAGCACCTTGATGCCTTATGACAGCCTGGACGAAGCGCTGGCGTTGGCGCAGCGCGGCAAAGGCAGCCTGGTGGGCTCCTTGGTCACCAAAACGCCTGCAGTCGCAGCGCAAGTGGTGCCGGTGGTCGCCGCCTACCATGGCCGTTTGCATGTGCTGGACCGCGAGTCGGCGGGTGAATCCACCGGGCACGGCGCGCCCTTGCCCATGCTCAAACACGGCGGCCCGGGCCGCGCCGGTGGTGGCGAAGAGTTGGGCGGCCTGCGCGCCGTCAAGCACTTGCTGCAACGCGCTGCGGTGCAAGGTTCGCCCACCATGCTCGCCGCCATCACGCGCGAGCATGTGCGCGGTGCCCAGGTGATCGAGACCGGCACGCATCCCTTCCGCCGCTTTTTTGAAGAGTTGCAAATTGGCGAGTCGCTGCTCACAGCCAGACGCCAAATCACCGACGCCGATGTGCACGCCTTTGGCAATCTGACGGGCGACATGTTCTACATGCACTTTGACGACGCCGCCGCCAAAGCCTCGCCGTTTGGCAAGCGCATTGCACACGGTTATTTGGTCTTGTCAGATGCGGCCGGTTTGTTTGTGGTGGCCGAACCCGGCCCGGTGTTGGCCAACTACGGCCTGGACACGCTGCGCTTTGTCAAACCCGTGGGCATTGGCGACAGCATCCAAGTGCGCCTGACCTGCAAACGCAAAATCGACCGCCACAAAAAAGACGCCAACGGCCAAGGCCAAGGCGTGGTCGCCTGGGATGTGGAAGTCACCAACCAAGACGGCGAGATGGTGGCCAGCTACGACATCTTGACCTTGGTGTCCAAGCGGGCTTAGATAATCCTCCTATGCGATCCCCCATTGCCGTTGTCGACGTTGACCGATCCGAGACCTGGACCCGTTATAAAAACGGTTTGTGCGACAGCTGCGCCGCCAATTGCTGCACCATGCCGGTGGAGGTCAAGATGGCCGACTTGGTGCGACTGGGCATGGTCGACCCTTTTGAGGCGGAAAACGACGACCCCAAGCATATCGCCAAGCGCTTGTCCAAAGCCGGGTTGATTGACCACTTCAACTTCAAAAACAGCATCTTCAGTTTGGCCCGGCGCGCCAGCGGCGATTGCCATTTGCTGGACGCCAAGACGCGCCGCTGCACGGTGTATGACAAGCGACCCACCACCTGCCGATTGCATCCCCAGGTCGGGCCACGCCCTAACTTTTGCCCTTACGGCAACAAAGCCCAGTCCAACTGATGCCGTGAAAAAAGCCTGCCGACGAGACCGTCGGCAGGCTGTGTGCGAGAAAGCACGCAGTCGCTTTTACATCGTGTCAATGAAGCTGCGCAGTTTGTCGCTGCGGCTGGGGTGCTTCAACTTGCGCAGGGCCTTGGCTTCGATTTGGCGAATGCGCTCACGCGTCACGTCAAACTGCTTGCCCACTTCTTCCAGCGTGTGGTCGGTGGACATTTCAATGCCAAAGCGCATGCGCAGCACCTTGGCTTCGCGGGGTGTCAAGCTGTCCAAAATGTCTTTGACCACATCGCGCAAACCAGCTTGCATGGCTGCTTCGATCGGCGCGGTGTTGGCACCGTCTTCGATGAAGTCGCCCAGGTGGCTGTCGTCATCGTCACCAATCGGTGTTTCCATCGAAATCGGCTCTTTGGCGATCTTCATGATCTTGCGGATCTTGTCTTCCGGAATCTCCATTTTCTCGGCCAAGACGCTGGCATCGGGCTCAAAGCCAAACTCCTGCAGGTGTTGGCGCGAGATGCGGTTCATCTTGTTGATGGTCTCAATCATGTGCACCGGAATGCGGATGGTGCGGGCCTGATCGGCAATGGAGCGGGTGATGGCCTGGCGAATCCACCAAGTGGCATAGGTCGAGAATTTGTAGCCTCGGCGGTATTCGAACTTGTCCACCGCCTTCATCAAACCGATGTTGCCTTCTTGGATCAAATCGAGAAACTGCAGACCGCGGTTGGTGTACTTTTTGGCGATCGAGATCACCAGGCGCAAGTTGGCCTCGATCATTTCGCGCTTGGCGCTGCGCGAGTTGCGCTCGCCTTCGTTCATGCGCTTGTTGATGTCTTTGAGCTCGTCCAAAGGCACGACCACTCTGGCTTGAAGGTCGGCCAATTTTTGCTGCAAATCCTGCACAGGCGGAATATTGCGACCCATGACGGTGGCCCATTTTTTGTCCGACGCAGCCTGCTTTTCGATCCAGTTCAGGTTCAGCAATTGGGAAGCCACGCGTTGGTTGTTCTTGTCGCGACCACTGAAGTCGGCGATGAACATGTCTTGCGGGTAGCCGCACTTGTCCACAATGATGCGACGCAATTCGCGCTCTTTCATGCGCACATCGTTCACCTGACCGCGCACCATGTCGCACAGCTTTTCAATGGTTTTGGCCGTGAATCGGATGGTCATCAGCTCTTCTGACAGGACGCCTTGCGCCTTGACATAAGCTGGCGTGCCCCAGCCTTCTTTGTTGTAAATTTTGTGGATTTTTTCGAACATGTCGGTGATACGTTCGAATCGCTCGAGGGCTTGATTCTTCAGTTCTTCGAGTTTCTTGGTCAGTGCCTTGGAGCCGCCTTTGCCATCGTCATCGTCGGCTTCATCGAACTCGTCGAAATCTTCTTCAGCCACATAGTCATCGGCTTCATTCAGATTGGAGAAGCCATCAACCACAGTGGAGATAACCACTTTGCCTTCACGAATTTCATTGGCCAGGCGCAAGACCTCTGCAATGGTGGCAGGCGAAGCACTGATGGCCAGCATCATCGCCATCAGGCCGCCTTCGATGCGTTTTGCAATTTCGATTTCACCTTCACGGGTCAGCAACTCGACCGTGCCCATTTCACGCATGTACATGCGGACCGGGTCGGTCGTGCGGCCGAATTCGCTGTCCACGGTGGACAGGGCGGCTTCGGCAGCTTCTTCGGCTTCTTCCTCGGTGGAGCCAGTAGGCGCATTCTCCGTGATGATCAGGCTTTCAGCGTCTGGCGTCTGCTCGTAGACGGCCACGCCCAAATCGTTCAAGGTGGCGATCACCACTTCGAGGGTTTCGGCATCGATCAATTTGTCCGGTAAGTGATCCGAAATTTCGCCATGCGTCAGGTACCCGCGTGTCTTGCCCAGTTTGATCAGGGTTTTCAAGCGTTGGCGGCGTTTGGCCATGTCTTCTTCAGACAAAATTGTTTCGTCCAGACCAAATTCTTTCATCAAAGCGCGCTCTTTGGCCTTGCTGATTTTCATGCGCAGGGGTTTGACTTTTTCGGTCGGCTCTGCTGCTGGCTCTTCTCCTACCAAGTCCGCTTCAAGGTCACTCAAGTCGGCGTCATCAATGCTTCTTGGGGCAGGAATTTTTTTCGACTTGGCTCCGGGTTTCGCAGCGGCTACCGGTGTTGCCGGGGCTTTGGACACGGTGGCCTTTGGGGCTGTTTTGACAGGAGCGGTTTTTTTCAACTCAACTGCACTGACTGCGGGATTGGTTTTTTTGGTTTTGGTCGCTGTGACTGCTGGCTTGGCTGCAGCTTTAGGGGCTGATTTTGAGACGGTTTTCGATGCGGGCACTACGGGGGCTTTCTTGACGGGAGAGGCTGCTTTTTTGGCAGTTGGAAGCGACTTTTTTGCGACAGGTGTTTGGGCTTTCGCCTTGGGCAAGACTTTGGCCACCCCTTTGGCGGCCACTTTCGCAGCCACTTTCGCAACTACTTTCGCAGCTACTTTGGCTTTGACAACCGCTTTGGGTTTGGCCACAACTTTGGCTTTGGCCACAACTTTGGCTTTTGCAAACGGCTTGGCCGCAACTTTTTTAGCCACTGGTTTGGCGGGGGACTTGCTTACTTTGGCGGGAGGCGCTTTTGCCACAAGCTTGGTTTTGCTTGGGGCTTTTGCAGAAACGGCCTTTTTGGCGACGGGAACGGGCTTCTTCGACTTTTGAGCAGGCATGGGTAGGACCTCAGGACATCAAAACTGACAAGGAAAAACACGAACTACGCCACAAACTCCTGGCGCGGGTAACGGCTACAAATGAAACTTGGGTTGAAGGCAAGATGTATGGGCGAACATTTGGTGTGCAGTCCTTGCGGTGAGGTGACCATCCCGTAAAGGGTGCGCAAAAGGCATTGGTCGGACCGGAGGTGTTGCTGTCGCTCTTGCCGAAAAGAATGGATTGTACCCGAAAGACGCTCAGTCCCCAGAAGCCATCAGCTCTTTACGGCGCTTGTCCAAACTGCGCCATCGCTCTAAAGCCAGGGGATCTTGCTGCTTTTCTACCTCGGCCAGGGCCTCCGTTTGCAACAGTTTGAGGCGATCGAGCAGCATCAAATTGAGCAATTGCCGCAGTTCCAATTTCGCCTCGTCAGCAGAGACACTGGTGTCCGTGGTCGGGTCGACGGGCAGATGGGTGGCCATGAGTTTGTGTGCCAATGTTGCAAAAGTTTGACCCTTGATGTCGACTTCAAGGGTGCTCCACGCCAATGGGCCGTGGTCATGGAACTGGCTTTCCAGCCAGGCAAACAAGCTGCCATGAGGCGAAGGCAATGCGCACAGCATGGCGTGATCTTCGCCGGTCAAGCTGTCCCACAGTGCCATATTGCCCAGCACCAGACGGCAGGCATGATCGGCGCGGCTGGCTGGCAGGCTGCGTGGCCCCATGGAGGGGGGGGGGCTGTCTTCTTTTCGCCATTTTCCTTTGGCGTCTTTCTTCCAAGGCGATGGTGCTCGCTGGGCGGGCTTGTAGTGCCCGTATTCTGTAGAACTGATGTAGATGTCTGAGGGCTGCGCAGACAGGTCGGCGTCGGTTAACGCATGTTCAGAAAGCCTGTTCGAGGGGGCTGCAACCTGACGTGGTGCGCTGCGCGACAAGGCTTTTTCAGCTTGTGATTGCCACAAACTGCCTAACTCAGCGGCATCGAGTTGGATCAAAGCAGCCAGTTCGCTGAGCAGTTGTCGTTTCAGGGCACCATCGGGAAGTGCCCGCCAAAGGGGCGCGGCATTGCTGGACATGTGCGCCCGACCTTCGGCGTTGTCCAGATCGCAAGCTTCTTTGGCAACCTCGATCAAAAAACGCGATAAAGGCGTGGCTTGCGTCACACATTGTGCAAACCCTTCGCGGCCAAATTCCCGAATGTAACTGTCGGGGTCGTGTTCGGCTGGCAAAAACAAAAACTTGATACTGCGCACATCCGTGGCGTAGGGCAGGGCGCCATCCAGCGCTTTGCGGGCAGCGCGCCGACCGGCAGCGTCGCCATCAAAACTGAACACCACCGCATCGGTAAAACGGAACAACTTTTGGACATGGTCGGGCGTGCAAGCAGTCCCTAAGGTGGCGACCGCATTGGGGAACCCCATTTGCGCCAAGGCCACCACATCCATATAACCTTCTGTGACCAATACAAAGCCTGCCGCATGAAGGGCTTCACGGGCTTCAAACAGACCATACAGTTCGCGCCCTTTATGGAACACGGGTGTTTCTGGTGAGTTCAAGTATTTGGGTGTGCCGTCGCCCATGACGCGACCGCCAAAGCCGATGCATTCGCCTTTGATATTGCGGATCGGGAACATGACGCGATCACGAAAGCGGTCGTAGCGCTTGCTGTCTTCTTCGTTGACGATCACCAGGCCGCTCTCAGACAACAGCGGGTCGTCGTAATTGGGAAAGACGCTGGCCAGGCTGCGCCAGCCTTCCGGCGCATAACCCAAACCAAAGCGCTTGGCAATTTGGCCCGACAAACCGCGTCCTTTGAGGTACGCCACGGCCTTGGGCGCTGTTTTGAGGTGCTGGCGGTAGGACTCCCCCGCTTTCTCAAGCACTTGCGTCAATGAAGTTTGTTTCTCGCGTTGCTCAGCTGCGCGCGCGCGCTCGGCGGGAGATTGGTCTTCTTCGGGCACCACCATACCGACTTGCTGGGCCAAATCCTTGACGGCTTCAATGAAAGTCATGCCCGCGTGTTCCATCAAGAATCCCAGGGCATCGCCGCTTTTGCCACATCCGAAACAATGGAAAAATTGTTTGGTGGGGCTGACGCTGAAACTGGGGGACTTTTCGCCATGAAAAGGGCACAGCCCCATGAAGTTGGCCCCGCCCTTTTTCAGTTGGACGTAGCGGCCCACCACCTCGACCACATCGATGCGGGAAAGTAACTCTTGCAAAAAGGATTGAGGGATAGCCACCCGCTTATTTTCACCGATCCAGTGCTGTGCGGGTCATGGCGCCGTCAGCCAGATCGGTTTCAATGGACAATCACGCTCAAAAGGAGACCGCAATGACTTCGATGTTCGATCTGGACCTGCCCCAAACAGCTGCTAATTTTGCAGCCATGTCACCCCTGACGTTCATTGAGCGCACGGCCCAGGTCTACCCTGATCGACTGGCCGTTGTCCATGGCTTGGGGCCCCAGGCCGTTCGTCAGACTTGGGGTGTGACCTACGACCGTTGTCGTCAACTCGCCAGCGCACTGGTTTTGGCAGGTATTGGCAAGAACGACACTGTCGCCGTGATGCTGCCCAACACCCCCCCGATGGTGGAGGCCCATTTTGGTATTCCCATGGCTGGCGCAGTCTTGAACGCCTTGAACACCCGGTTGGACCCCGAGACGGTGGCTTTCATGCTGGACCACGGGGAGGCCAAAGCCGTGATCGTGGATCCGGAATTCTCAGGCACCCTTCACAAAGCTTTGGCGCTGCGTCAATCGACCCTGCCCTTGCTGGTGATCGATGTGATCGATCCGCTCTACAGCGGGCCGTCAGAGCGTCAGGGGCAGATCGACTACGAAGCCTTCTTGGCCAAAGGTGATGCCCAGTTTGGGTGGCAGTTACCAGACAACGAATGGGATGCCATCGCCTTGAACTACACCAGTGGCACCACAGGCAACCCCAAAGGTGTGGTCTACCACCACCGCGGTGCTGCCACCAATGCGATTTCCAACATTCTGGAATGGGACATGCCCAAACATGCGGCCTATTTGTGGACGCTGCCGATGTTCCATTGCAACGGGTGGTGCTTTCCTTGGACCTTGGCCGCCCGTGCCGCCGTGAATGTGTGTTTACGCAAAGTGGACGCACAAAGTGTTTTTGACATGATGCGTGAACATGGCGTGACGCATTACTGCGGGGCACCGATCGTCCATGGCTTGCTGGTCAATGCCCCGGATGAAATGAAACAGGGATTGCCATCAGGCATCAAAGCCATGGTGGCGGGTGCTGCCCCACCGGCCTCGATGATTGAAGGCATGGAACAAATGGGTTTTGATTTGACCCATGTCTATGGCTTAACCGAAGTCTATGGTCCTGCCACCGTCTGTGCCAAACATGAGGAGTGGCAACAACTGCCGATCGGTGATCGCGCCCGTTTGAATGCGCGCCAAGGTGTGCGCTATCACCTTGAGCGCGAAGTGAGTGTTTTGGACCCGGAAACCCTCAAGCCTGTTCCGCATGACGGCGAAACGATGGGCGAAATCATGTTCAAAGGCAACATCGCCATGAAGGGTTATTTGAAAAACCCCAAAGCAACGCAAGAAGCATTTGCTGGCGGGTGGTTCCACAGTGGCGACTTGGCGGTGCAATACCCTGATGGCTACATCAAAATCAAGGACCGCAGCAAAGACATCATCATCTCGGGCGGCGAAAACATATCGTCGATCGAGGTCGAAGATGTTTTGTACCGTCACCCTGATGTGCTGGCCGCCGCAGTTGTTGCCAAGCCCGATGTGCGATGGGGCGAGACGCCTTGCGCTTTTGTGGAGCTCAAAGCAGGTGCGACCACCACCGCCCAAGCCATGGTGGCACATTGCAAATTGCATTTGGCGGGCTTTAAAGTGCCCCGAGCAATTGTGTTTGGCGAGCTGCCGAAAACCAGTACCGGAAAGATTCAAAAATTTGAATTGCGCAAGATAGCAGGATCTGCAGTAGCGATCGATGTTTGAAACGGATACCCCTGCAACACATGCATTTGGGATCAGCGATCATTCGATGTCAAAGGCGTGGACTTTGAAATGCCCCGATGCGCGGTCAGCAAAGAAACGTTCCAGCGTTTCTTTGACCGTGCGAAAGGCCAATTCGTTCCAAGGAATTTCTGCTTCGCTGAAGAGCCTGGCCTCTTGGGTTTCGTGTCCCGGGTCGAACCGGTCATGGCTCAATTGTGCGAGGTAGTAAAGATGCACTTGCCCAACGCGGGCCACACTCATGACCGTGAACAGGTCCTGAACCGTGAATTCAGCCCCGGCTTCTTCGCGGGTTTCGCGCGCAGCGCCTTGTTCGGTCGTTTCCCCCAGTTCCATGAAACCAGCGGGCAGTGTCCATTTGCCTTTTCGGGGTTCAATGTTTCTTTTGCACAGCAGTATCCGCTCGCCCAAGACTGGCACGGTGCCCACCACATTCAAAGGGTTTTCGTAATGCACCACATGGCAGGCGGTACAAATGGCGCGTTCTCGGGTATCGCCATCGTCTGGAAGTCGATAGGCCACGGGAGCGGCGCATGTTTTACAAAATTGAATGGGGCTGCGGTGCATGGTTGCAGTTTAAAGGGATTCAATCCATCGGGTAAAAAAAGGGCTCCTTGAGGAGCCCTTTGAATCTGACCGTCTCAAGATCAAGCCTTTTTGGCAGGTTTCTTAGCTGATGTCTCTTGGGCCTTGGTGTGTTTTTCAATCAAAGCACGCGCGGTATCAATGAGTTTGCGACCATCAAAGCCACGTTTGTTCATGTCTTCAATCCACTCAATTTCCAAAGAGCGGGATTTACGGCGGAAGTCCTGTGCTTCTTCTGCACTAATGGTGAAGATGGTGTTGTTGCGGTCCGAGGCCGACTTGCGACCTGCCACATCACCCTCTTGCTGAACTTTGCCTAACCAGCCAGAGGTTTCGATGCCACTGTTGTCATCTATGACCTTCTTCAAGTCAGCGGGCAGTGCGCTGTACTTGGCCTTGTTCATGGCCATCACAAAGGTGGTGGTGTACAAACAGCCGCCGGCAGGATCAAACTCAGCATGAAACTTGGTCAGCTCATTGACTTTGACGGAAGGGACAACCTCCCAAGGCACCACGGCACCGTTGATGGTGCCTTTGGAAAGCGCGTCTGGTATGCCAGGCAAAGGCATTCCGACGGGGATCGCACCCAAAGTACCCAAAAGCTTGGTAATCTGGCGTGTTGGCGCGCGCAACTTGAGGCCCTTCATGTCGGCTGTGTTCTTGACGGGTTTGTCAGTGGTGTGAATCACGCCAGGCCCATGGACTTGCAAGGCAATCACATGGGTGTCCTTGAATTCGTCAGCGGCCATGGTCTGGATGTATTCCCAATAAGCCTTGGAGGTGGCTTCGGCATTGGTCATGATGAAAGGCAGCTCAAACACTTCGACGCGCGGAAAGCGTCCTGCCGTGCTGCCTGGCAAGGTCCAGACCACATCGACCACACCATCGCGCACCTGGTCGTACAACTGTACAGGTGTGCCGCCCAACTGCATGGCGGGATAGGCTTCGAACTTGATGCGACCGCCAGAGTCTTTCTCGACCTTGTTCATCCATGCTTTGTGCATGTTGAGCCACACATTGGACATTGGAGCCATGAAGGTGTGAAACTTCAGGGTGACGGTTTGTTGGGCTTGGCTGTTCAGAACCGGTACGGCCAAGGCTGCAGCAGCGCCTGTTTTGAGTAATTTACGACGTTGAATCATGTGAGGGTCTCCAAAATATGAAAGGAATATAACGCCAGTTCAGTGAAGTTCATATCAGGGTAACTATGCAACATACTGGATTAGCCACAAAGAAATGCCAGGGAAAAACAGCAGCAAGGTCGTGCGAATGGTGTCGCTGACCAGGAAAGGCATCACGCCTTTGTAACTCTCAGAAATGGGCACGTCTTTGGCCATGGTGTTGACCACATAAACGTTCAAGCCCACAGGCGGGGCCAGCATGCCAAAGCCTACGGTCATCAGCACCATGATGCCAAACCAAATGGCCACTGACTCTTTGGGCATGCCAAAGTCCAAGCCCATGATCATGGGAAAGAAGATCGGAATCGTCAGCAAGATCATGCTGAGTTCGTCCATCACTGCGCCAAGCACCACATAGAAAAGCAAGATGGCCGTGACCACCATCAGCGGTGCCAGTCCCCAGCTTCCAACCACTCCAGCCAATTGGTTGGGCACTTGGGTCAGGGCAAGCGATGAATTCATCACATCAGCGCCGACAAAGATCATGAAGATCATGGCCGAGCTTTCGGCGGTGGCGTAAAAGCATTCTTTGAATTTGGGCCAAGTGATTTCGCGCTTGAGCAAAGCCGCGACAAAAGTGGATGCAGCGCCGACACCCGCACCTTCGGTGGGGGTGAAGTAGCCGCCGTAAATGCCGCCAAAGACAATGATGAAAATGACGGCGATGGGCACAATACCCATCATGTCATTCAGGCTCATCTTTTCGCGATGTGTGTCCACTTCAGGGGCGTGTCCGGGCACAACGCGGACATAAATGGCGATGGCAATCATGTAGCCACACATGGCAATGATGCCAGGCACCATCGCTGCAGCAAACAATTTGGCAATGTTTTGTTCGGCCAAAATGGCGTAGATCACCAAGGGTACTGAGGGGGGAATCAAAATCCCCAAGGTGCCGCCCGCTGCCAAAGTGCCGGTCGATAAACGCCCAGAATAGCCATGGCGTTTCATCTCAGGCAAGGCAACACCGGTGATGGTGGCCGCGGTGGCCACCGATGAGCCGCAAATTGCACCAAAAGCGGCACTGGCCAAGACAGCCGCCATAGCCAAACCACCTTTGAAGCCGCCCATCACACTGGCCGCAAATTGGAACAGTGATTTGCTGATGCCTCCTTGCGTAGCAAAGTGCCCCATCAATATGAACAGCGGAATAACCGACAAGTCATAGCTTGCAAAACGCGCAAAAGCCTGCGTGTTGAGAAAGCTCGAATACGCCCCCCAGCCGGTTTGCATCAAATAGCCCGCAGTGCCCGCGCCAAACATGGCCACGGCAATGGGGACGCGAATGGCCATCAAGACCAGCATGACGCCGAAAATCGACAAAGCCATGGTGATGGCGGTCATGCCGATGCGCCCTGCGCATCCGTTTCGCTGCGAATGGCTTGTGCCAGCGCAATCACGGCCGTCAAAATAAAGGGGGGCACCATGGCCACATAGACAATCCATTCTGGAAAGCCGAGCATCATGGTGCCGGATTGCGTTTCGTAAGCACTCAGCCCGCCCAAACTGGTGCGCCAAGACAACAAGACAAAGGTGGCGCACAGTAAGAGAGCGCCAAATCGGTCGAGTTGTGCGTTGGTGCGATCACTGACCTTGGCTGTGAAAAAGTCGACAATGATGTTGCCCCGCTTAAGCTGGCACAAAGGCATGAACAAGGCAATGGCTGCACCGGTGGCGACACCGGTCAGCTCAAAATCACCAGAAATCGTATCCCCCGTGGTGTTGCGGCCAATCAGGCTGTAACAAGTCATCAGGGTGATGCCCGTAAGCAACATGCCCGCCAAAATGGCACACAGTCTGGACAAGGTAGTAAGTATCTTCAAAGCAGGAACTTTTCAAGTGAAAGAGGACCGATGATACTACCGCAGTGTGCAATATAGTGCCTGTCAGCGAACTTGAACGGTCAGTGAGCCCAGGCCCGCAACATGTCCGACCAAGGTATCACCCGCGACCACTGCGGCCACGCCCTCGGGCGTTCCGGTGTAAATCAGGTCGCCTGCTTGTAATTCCCATGCCATTGACAAATGCTCAATGGTTTCAGCAATGTTCCAGATCAATTTGGAAATGTGGCTGCGTTGCCGGTCGGCGCCATTGACTTGCAAAGAAATTTCTGCGTTCACGATGTCTCCCGCTTGCGCCAGGGAGGTGATGGGCCCAATGGGTGCCGAGTGGTCAAAGGCTTTGCCTATGCACCAGGGTCGGCCTTGCTTTTTCATGTCATTTTGCAAATCTCGGCGGGTCATGTCCAAGCCAACGGCATAGCCATAAATGTGCTTGAAAGCGTCCGCTGCTTTGATGTTCTTGCCGCCTGTGCCGATGGCCACGACCAATTCAATTTCATGGTGCAGGTTGTTCGTCAGGCTGGGGTAGGGCTGAACACCGGTTTGGCCATCATCGACCACAATCAGCGCGTCTGCGGGTTTCAGAAAGAAGAAGGGCGGCTCACGCCCCGTGAACCCCATCTCTTTGGCATGCTCTTCATAGTTACGTCCAACGCAGTAAATTCGATGGACAGGAAAACGCTCAGGCAGCCCTCGAACAGGGACGGAAACGGTTGCGGGAGGGGCGAACAAGAAGCTCATGTCATTCTTTCAGTGGTGATGGCCCTTAAAGGGGGGGCGTTGAATCAAGTCATTAAGCCGTATCATAAGTGCACTTATTTCAAGCAAGCTGCTGTCAATTCCACCCATGCCTGAAAGTTTTGATTTTGCCCATGCCCCAGGACATTTGATCCGTCGGGCGCAACAAATTGCAGTGTCTGTTTTTACAGAAAGGATGTCGGCCTTCGGTGTCACGCCGGTTCAGTTTGCCGTTTTGAATGCCGTGATGGACACCCCAGGTATTGACCAAGTGACATTGTCCAGCCGGGTGGCTTTCGATGCCGCAACATCCGGTTCGGTGATTGGCCGCTTAGAGAGCAAGGGTTGGATCCGGCGAGAAGCGGACGCCAAAGACCGTCGCCGAAAAATGTTGTGGTTAACACCACAGGGTGAGCGCGCTACCCTGGAAATGAAACCCCAGGTCACCCTTGTTCAAAATCAAATCCTTGACTCGCTGGACGCAGATGAACAAAAACGACTGATGGAATTGCTCGTTAAATTGGTGAATGCCCAAAGTAGCTCTTGAATCCCTGGATCTCACGGAGAGCACGGGCAATGACGTCGAGAACCAAGCCCTGATGTCGTTGACTCGGGCTGGCGCTTAGGCTGATTTGTGGGCCAGCTCAAAATGTTCCACCACAGGGGGGGCGGCAAAAAATGGGCCCACAATCGCGCGCCACTCTGCGAACAGTGGGGATTGCCGAAAACCGACAGTGTGGTCTTCGAGCGTGTCCCAAAAAATCTGCAACACGTAACGCTCCGGGCTTTCAATGCCCCGGTTGACTTTGGCCCCTTGATATCCGTGGGCTTTGCTGGCCACTGTATCAAGGCCGCGGGCAATGGCTTCTTCAAAGGCGGCTTGCTGGCCAGGTGCAATGCGAATGTCTGCAAGTTCGAGAATCATGCTTTCACCTCAAAAATAAACAGTTTATGACATCTCTGAAGGGGAGCTTGAACGCTCAATATTTTTCGGGCACCACCATACTGTCGGGTACAGGATTGCGAATGTAGTCTGGATTGCGCACACGTGCAGGCAATTGAACGCCTTCGTGCACTATTTCGTGGTAATCAAAATGCTGCAAGAGATGGTCGATGCAATTGAGTCGGGCACTTTTTTTGTCAACGGCCTGCACCACCCACCAAGGTGCTTCAGGGATGTGCGTTCTCTCGATCATGGTCTCTTTGGCGCGGGTGTAGTCTTCCCAGCGGCGGCGGCTCTCCAGATCCATGGGACTGAGCTTCCACTGCTTCAGGGGGTCGTGAATGCGGCCTAAGAAACGCGCGTGCTGCTCGTCATCGGTGATCGAAAACCAGTACTTGATCAAGGTCAGTCCACTGCGGACCAGCATCTTTTCAAACTCGGGGACCGAGCGGAAGAATTCTTCGTACTCCTCGTCATTGCAAAAGCCCATGACGCGTTCGACGCCCGCGCGGTTGTACCAACTGCGGTCAAACAAGACAATCTCGCCTGCGGCGGGAAGGTGCGCAATGTAGCGTTGAAAGTACCACTGCGTTCGCTCACGGTCGTTGGGGGCGGGCAGCGCCGCCACACGGCACACGCGGGGGTTCAGGCGTTGGGTGATGCGTTTGATCACGCCCCCTTTGCCAGCGGCATCACGGCCTTCAAACAAAATAACCACGCGTTGTTTGGTGGCCACCACCCAGTCTTGCAACTTGACCAGTTCCCCCTGCAGGCGCAGCAATTCGCGAAAGTAATGCGCACGCGCCGCCGCCGTGGAACCCCTGAGTTCCGAACCGCTATTGGTCAGGCGGTCGTCGATTTCCATCTCAAACTCTTCATCCAGCGTATCCAGCAAGTCTTCACGCAGCCGGCGAATTTGGTCTTCATCCAAGTTTTGTTTGTTCAAGTCAGTCATGGGATTCCTCCAAGAATGAATCTTCACTTTGGTCTGTGACAAATGCGTGAAGAAAATATTGCTTTTTGGAAATTACGATGTTTCACTTTATTGTCATCAAAATGCCGCGAGCGCGTCACGATCAATCGACATCATCAACCCTATTCAGACAAGGTTTCAAACCATTAATCCATCGAAAACTGAAGGAGCACATGATGAAAGAACTTGCGACACACACCCAGTTGTTATCGCCTGACATGCTGCCAGGGGCCGCGCTGATCTCAGTAGGCGAAGCAACAGTTTCTCCTCAGCCTTCAAAAACTATAAGGGGTGGTATTCGGGTTTCATGGGCGCTGCATCAAGATGAAGTGCGGGAAGCTCAAAAGCTGCGGTTCAATGTCTTTGCGGGAGAAATGGGCGCACACCTGTCTACCGAATTGCCCGGGCATGACATGGACTTGTTCGATGACTATTGCGAACATTTGTTGGTGCGCGATGAATTGACGCAACAGGTCATCGGAACCTACCGTGTGCTCACACCCGCTCAAGCCCAACGCGCCGGCGGAACCTATAGCGACACAGAATTCGATCTCACGCGGCTGCGGGACATTCGTTCACGGATGGTGGAGTTGGGGCGAAGCTGCGTGCATCCCGATCATCGCCATGGCGGCGTGGTTTTGGCTTTGTGGGGGGCTTTATTTGAGTTCATGACGCGCAACCAACTGGACACCATGATCGGTTGTGCCAGCATTCCGATGCTGCACAACGGCATTGTTTCGGGCGATGTGGCGGCCAGTATTTGGTCGCAAGTCAGTCGTTCACACATGGCATCGGTCGCCTACCACGTCAGGCCCAGATTGCCCTTGCCTGTCGAGCAGCTGGACAGTAACTTGCCTGTGGAGCCCCCTGCGCTGATCAAAGGCTACCTGCGACTGGGCGCCAAAGTACTGGGCGCCCCGGCCTGGGACCCTGATTTCAATTCCGCCGATTTGCCCATGATGATGCGTGTCGCTGACATGCCGGCGCGTTATCGCAAACACTTCAATGGAGTGTGAAAATGCGCAGTAGTTTTTATACTGACGGCAATC
>Ga0209400_1001933_pt1 | contig 16063 bp, 9 predicted proteins | sample M_130807_EF_Meta_FD_187313 | JGI IMG/M metagenome (GOLD analysis project Ga0209400, IMG submission 187313) | Freshwater microbial communities from Lake Montjoie, Canada to study carbon cycling - M_130807_EF_MetaG (SPAdes) (version 2) | ecosystem: Environmental > Aquatic > Freshwater > Lake... | reverse complement strand
GAGCGGTGGATGGTTGCGTCCTACATAGTCAGCGAGGTTGTATAAGTTGATTCCATTTTTGCTGTAAGAATGACCATCTGCATGGTAGTGCAATTCCAATCCCTGGCCCACGTGAATACCACTGTGGGTAACTTCTGCTTCATTTGGTGCGTGCACTAGCGTATTGTTCATCGAAGGGTAAATGGGAACTCCATCCACCGCTATGCCATTTGATCCAAGACTGGCATAATTATATACTGTCTGAATCGATGCACCGCCATCTTTTCCTAAATTTCCTATCACACTCAAATCATTTTCCAATAAGGTTTCTACCAACCCATAATTTTTAAGAGGAACTTTTATTAAATATTCTGCAGCTTTTGTAGTTCGGGTTACAGTTTGCGATGCATATTGACCACCTAATCCATCTCCAGGAGGTCTATTTACGTCAACCAATTGGTTGGGTCTGGTTGAAGCAGCAAAGCTTGCAACTACTAAAAACGGATGGGGAACACCATTGTCATCTATGGAATTGGTAAAATACACATATTTATTGCTGCGATCCCCTAATGTAGCACCGTAAACATCCGTGGAAGCAATGGTATGCGAGAGCATATTTTCACGCAAGGCTAAATAAAATGCTTTTGGATACCTCAGTGTTGCTCCGGCAGTGGTTAATGTGGCTTCTATTTTGTCTAGCATAGTAGCTGCAGCGGTAGCTGCTGCTGTAGTTGCGGCTAATTGCGCTTGATACGCAGCATCGACTTTCTGACTCACATCTGAGAAACCTGTAGCAGTTGGATTGATGTTCGCTGGAAAAGCAGCCCAGGCATTTTGCTGATAGGAGATGGATGCAGGGTTAAAATCAGAACCGATTTCAATTTCAAGATCAATCAAATCATTGGGATCTGCCAAAAAGAAAGCAGAAGCCTCCGCCGCAACACTAGTCCACTCCAGAGAAGTGCCATTTATTTTTAAATATTTATCAGTCCAATTGGCAACTTTAATAAAACTAGCCGAGCTGGTATCATACGTATATTTACTACTTGCCTTGATAATTGTAGCACTTGTAGTGCCGCTAAAAGTGATTCCTAGATAGCCTTTATTAGTTGATGCAGCAACGTAGTAGGTCCCTCGATCGCTCAATGTAGCCGCATTGTTGTCCTTGGCATTCAAGGCAAAATAGCTATGGATAAATGGATTCACTCGATAGGTTCCACTTAAGGGTGAGGTAGCCTTATTTAAAGGGGCGTTGAGGTCTACCATTTGAAAGACACTACGGAGCATCGAACCATAAGTAGCTCCAGAAGCGTGCAAATTGGCAATGGGGGTCATCGATAAGGTCGAAATATCCGCATCACTGCTAAAGGTGAGTGCTTTGGTTTTGGCAGCATCTAACAGGATCATGTACTTTATATTTCCTGTGGCTGTAATAGCCTTAGGTGTCCATGTTTTTTCGAAGCTTCTTTTTAGGACTTCTCCAAAAGGTTTGGGACCATAGTAGTCAATATCCTGTGCTAAACTGCCGAAGCCAAAGCTTAAGGTGAAGAGAAAGGTGAGAAATATTTTCATTTTTAATCTCGATGTAAAGTGTAAAATGTTGGGTTAGTTTTATTATGTATTGAATCTAAAATAGATTTTATAGGCACTCAGGTCACTATATTTAGAGGCATTTTTAGCTTTCAGTATGAATGAGAACACATGAAACTGTAGGTCGTACAGTAAAGTGACGATCTTGGGAAACTAAATTTCTTGCAAGGAAGAGATAAAGTAAGTAAGACTAACTACTTTTTCATTTTTTAATCGTTACCCTACTATTAAGCCTTTTCAGAATTGCCTCTTGAAATGGCCTCATCGGGGCAGCCCGTTTTTTCTATTTCGTCCTAGAATAGATTTAAACAATCAAGGGACAAACTGAGAGAAAATGTAAACCCAGCTTAGGAAAGTGATTACCCTCCCGTCAACTTGATTTCATAACTCCCCGTAAGAGCAGCAACTCTTCCTCCTGGAGGAGTGGGTACAGAGAAAACCAAAATCAGCTCTTGCCCATTCTTGGTGAAAGAAATATCTACCTGAGAGGCCGGCTTGCTGCCCGTTAGTCGGATCTTGTCAAAGTTGGTTCCTACAAATTCCCAGTTGCCACTAGCTTCAAACAAATCCGCGGCCCCAGAAGTGGTATAGGACTTGTTAGTACCATCTATTCGGAAGGTAAATCCAGGATAAAATCGAGTTTCATCCACTTGACCTCGTTTCACATACCCTGTTGTACCCAAGGTATAGGTGGTACCCAGGTCTCCGCTCAACTTTTCGATCGCCAGCTCTTCAGGGGTTTTTGGATCTTCTCCACAAGACGCGAGTAATCCAAGGCATAGGAGTAGGAAAGGAATAAATTTTTTCATGGCTTAGTGGATTACAGTGAATTTGATTAAATGTAGTGTGTCACGTGTGCTTAGTCGTAGGAAATACATTCCAGGGGTAAGCGATTGGGTTGAGAAGCCGAGTAAGCCATTGCCGCCATCTTCAAGACTCAGCTCTCCAATGACTTTGCCGGAGGCATTTACCAAGGAACTACTACGGATAGTGCTCGCATTAACTCCCTCAGCAAACTCAAGATAGAGGTAGTCACTCACTGGGTTAGGGTAAGCCCTCAAGAAATTGGTATCCTTTGGTCGCTCAGGTGAAGCGAGGACAATGTCTACGCGAACCGTCACCTCGGCGATGCTGGTATTTCCGCTGGCATCCGTGATCGTGTAAGTGACCTTGTTGTCTCCACCCTCGGTACGGGTAAACTCAGTTTTGGATAGGGAACGTGTTTTGATGCTGCAATTGTCGCTGCTGCCCTCGTCGATATCCTCCCACTTGAGTGTAGCCTTTCCTTGGGCATCCAGCTTGATGGTGTAGCTACTTTTTGCTTTGAGGGTAGGTTTGATGTCGTCCACCACGGTGATGGTCACTTCGGCAGTGGAGGTATTTCCTGAGGCATCCTTTGTGGTGTAGGTGATTTTGCTGGCACCTAGGTCGGCACAGGTGAAGGCCGATTTGGAAAGCAACTTGTCTTTGATCGCACAGTTATCCGTACTGCCCTCATCGAGGTCTTCCCACTTGAGAGCTCCTTTCCCTTCGGCATCCAGCTTGATGGTGAAGCTGGTTTTTGCTTTTAGGATAGGTTTGATCTCATCGACTACGTTGATTGTTACTGAAGCAGTCGTGGTGTTTCCAGCAGCATCTTTTGCAGTATAGGTGATTGTGTTCGGTCCAAGATTCGCACAGGTAAAGGTGGTTTTGGAAATGGTACTTTCGGTAATGCCTACATTATCCGTAGAGCCATTGTCTAGGCTTGACGCCACAAGAACAGCAGAACCAGTAGCTGAGAGAGCCAGCGTGTACGGGTTTTTCAGCACTAAAACAGGAGCCTGTGTGTCTGGGAGGATGTTTGTAGTGGTTTCATAAACCTTGATGAATGTTTTATCCTCAGGGTAACCTATATCTTCGCCAGAACCAAAAAACACTTTGGCACCATTTGAACTGATCACTGTTTCAGCATAGGTAGGTCGATGTCCCGCACCTGGAGTACTATTTTCTGTAGCAAAGGGTGCTGAGAAGGCCGCCCAGGTACCCAAAACCTTGTCGTAATTGTACACATTAATGAAGTGCTTTTGATTCGGGTTGATTTCAAGGTTTTCAGCTACCTTCAACGAAAGGGCAATTTGGTCTCCGGCACCGTTGATGGAAACCTTCGCATTTTCATCCGTATATCCCCATTCATCAATTGATTTTGATAGGGTTATTTTTGGACCTTTAAGTTGATTACCAAGCAATTTCCATTTTTTTGTAGCCACATCGTAGGTGTAGGCATGCGCCTTTCCTAAGTATATTTCGTTGTTAGAGATGACTTCATAATTCTCGCTGATCACGATTTGATCTCCCGAATCATTCATGTCAACGGTTTTTCCAAACTGAGATGCGAAACCTTGAGTTCCAGAAATAGGCTGTCCCATTAATTTCCAGTCTCCTTGTTCAAACTCAAAAGCAAAAACATTTCCCGCTTTAGAAGGATTAAAAATCGAGTAGGGCTGGTTCAATACGAGTCGATTGCCTGCCTTATTCAGTCGCACAAAAGCAGCGAAATCAGTTCCTTTGTCAGGAGCACCAATAAAGGCTGTATTGATTGTGGATCCTTTTTGCACCCAAGTTTTGGTGATCTCATCAAAGGAATAGATAAATGCTGCGCCAGAGGCAAATCCATTGATAGGCTCTCTTGCATTGCCTACCGCTAAAATAGAGCCGTCAAAATTCAAATCCACACTTTTGATATCCACTCCTCCAGGACCTGTTCCTTGTCCCTCAAATAGAATCTTGTCCCCTCTCTTGACCCAGGTTTTGAGTGCCTCGTCGTATTGGTACACTATTACGTAATCGGTAGCTGCAACACAACTCATACAGCCCATCACGTGGTTGGTGGCAAGTGCGATGATTTTTCCATCACCACTCAAACTGATACGGTAGCCTAAACGGTCATTCACTCCTAGACCCTTAATTTCATTCCCTAGAGGAACGTATTGTCCGTTTTGAAGGGTAAATACTTTGGCTATTCCTTCGTAGTTTTTCATGTTGAATCCTGCGTCTCCTACTTCCCATGAGATTTCTTGTGAAGATGCCAATACGCTTCCATCCGCATTAACCGCTACTGCTCTACCCACTCTGAAGCCAACGTCTTCTCGCTTAACTACCTGAAGCGGCTCAGTAATCAATTTATAGCCACCGAAATTCTTGATGTTGATGTAGCCTTTAGCAACCGTATTTCCAGTCGTATAGGTTACTTCGATTGCTTCATCCCCTACGCTTGTAGCTTTGTAAAGAATCGAGTTTCCGTTAATTTCTGCTGTTCCGTATTTTGGAGAAGCTAGGCTGTACGTATAGTTGCTGTAAAATTCAGCATTTTTGAAAATCAGATTTAAAGTCTGAGACTTACCCACCTGAACAGAGGTGTATACATCAAAGACTTTCAATGCAGGCTTGATGTTTTTATACTCAATTTTAGCCTGAGCTGTGGTACTTTCTAGGTTGTTGTTTGCAATGTCAATCACTTGGTAATTGAACAAATCCACCCCTTGAAACCCTTGGTTTGGAACAAAAAACACATCGGTAAATGAATAGACCGTATTCACGACGAGTAAATTATTTTGATTATCCACTAGGGTTCCATTTGCAGGAAGTTTGTTGATTTTTATCTTGGAGTTCACCAAGGATTGACCCAAGTAATTTTTTCCGAGCAGTGAAACTTTCGTTTCGTTTTGGAATAAGAATACATTTAAATTTTCTGCACTTGGGGCTTTGAAGAGTTCATTGGAAAGGAACTCAAGAGCTACCTCTTCAATGAGGAGTTGATCTGATTTTCCTTCCACCTTGAAGATCCAATTTCCCAAGGTATTCCCTCCGTTGAATTGGCTGAGTGCTTCAAAAGGAGAGACCGTCAGTTGCCATTTTTGGGTTGCTTCATTAAAAATTGGCGCGCTAAAATCGGGGGCTTGATCCTTGAATAAATAGGAAACCGAATTCAGGTTTACAACGGTATTCTCACTCGTAGGCTTTGCCAAGACGACCGATCGGCCTGAAGGATTGATCAAAGTCATGGTCATGTCGTTCAGCTTTGCTGTTTGCGAAGTCGCATTCTTGGCGACCGATACACTGATTTTCAATTCCTTAATGGTGTTTGAATCGGTGACTTGTATCGGATATTGTCCGTTGGAGGTATTGTAAAGAGTGGCGTTGTGCTTGAGTGCTTTTTCATAACCCAAGTTCACGGTAAAGCTACTGCTCACCGCTGCAGAGGTAGCACATGCATTCTGTGCATAGACACGCCAGTAGTAGGTAGTTCCGTTTGCTAGAGGGCTAAAAAGGTATTTAGTGCCAAAAATGATTTTATCAACCAATAGGGTGCTGAAATTTTGATCTTTTGAGATTTGCAGAAGTACCTTTTGGGTATTTGCAGCTTGATCCCATTTGAGCTCAACGGAGTTTTGGTTGACTGTCCCCCCAGCAGCAGGGCTTGTCAGCGTCACAGGTGCTAAGGTGCCCGATAAGACAGACAGTGCAAGGGGTCTTTCCACTGTGGTTCCATTGAGTTCTGCTTTTAAGATAATGGTGTAATTACCCGCAGCGGCTGTTTGGTTGGTCACTGTAGCAGTAAACAACTCGCTTACAGCTACCTGACTTTTACTTAGGGCGATAGTTAATCCCTGAGGGACCCCTGTAAAACTGATGTTGGATAAAGTAGCAGTAGCTTGATTGCTTTGAACCTGCAAGTTGAAAGTTTGCTTGTATTCGTTACAGGCAGTCAATTCAACCGCTGTAGCCGAACTAAATAAACTTAATTGGGTAGCGTTGATTACAAAATTCGTTGGATTGATGGTGTAGAAGATATTATCTACGGGTTCAATTTTCAGTCTCGCAGTCGTGGTAGCCACATTCGGAATCACTACCGATTGAGATCCATCATTGGCAGTTTTTTCGGCCAAGAGGTAATCAAATTTTACGCCTCCATCTACAGAAAGTAAAATGTTTACTTGGGTAGCCTTGATCGGATTGTCGTTTGTGTTACTGATCTCCCATTCAAGGGTCAGTGGATTGCCCGCATTCACCTGGGCAGTGAGTGGGGTCAGGATGGAGAATGGCTTACTGTTTGCCACTGTAGTCACTTGGGTAGAATCCAAATATACCCCTTGCGCTGCCGAGCGATCTCGGACAGACAAGCCAAAAGTCATTTGTCTTGGCACCTCAGATAGCGTCTCAAAGAGCATGGAGGTCCCTGCATTTTCAGATAAAACCGTATTGTCACTCGTCAGGTTGTTCGCAAGCACCCGAGCGTAGGTTGGGAAGTAACGCTGCGAATTTGCATTTGGGGAAGTGGAACTAAATAAGGGTGCTTTTTGAGATTTAGACCCCCAATAATTTCCTGGAAGGACTAGATCTGAATCCAATTGTTCCCAATTGTAGAAGTAATTTGAATTTTTTAGTCCGCTTGGAGTTTCCAATACAAACGGTGTTTTAATTGGAATGTGGTATGCTTTTAAGTTTATGTTCGCGGGCGGTTGTTGGGAATAAGGAGTAAGGGTTCCTACTTTAGAAAAATCTATTCCATACTGGAAACGTTTGAAAGACTGAATGATTTGATGGATGGAGTGGTAGTGGTAGTAATGCAAATCCGGTTGGTTGATACGGCCATAAGACATGATGGATCTGCCTGAACTCAATTCGGATTGGGTAACCATCCCATCTGGTTGATTTGAAAAAGTGTGGGAAGCTCCAAGGTGGTGACCAAATTCGTGGGAAACCAACCCAATAAACCCAAGTTCATTCGTCGTACTTTTGCTGAAATAGGACCATCCTGATCCTTTTTCTGGGGTGCCCACGTTTCCTATTCCGTAGGCATTTCCAATACCGTAGGGAACTGGAGATTGTGTTTCGTTTCGGGCGATGAATAAATGCCCTAAATCATAATTTTGTTGGCCAATCAGTGAATCTATGACTACTTGAGTTCTCCTATTCAAATAGGATGAATTCGTAGAAATGCCATTTTGTTCGATGTTGTAGGGGTCCGTTGCCTTATTGAAAAAAATTAATTTGTCATTGTTATCGATGAGCTTGTATTTAATTCCTAGATCTTGTTCACTGATCACGTTTAATCCATTGACGATGCTGACGATGTTGGCTAAAACAGTCTCTTTTGTACCTCCATTGATCTCCCCATATTCCCCTGCAGAAACCACCGCCAATCGAAGTGTACGTACCCCTTCCACCTTGTTTCTTGCAGTTTGACTACTGAACTCCAGTCGATTGCCGCTTGGATCAGCTAGGGTAGATCGGTCGGCGGAAGGCACTCCACAGGAAAGCTGCTCTGACATGGTCTGATTGCCACTGATCTTGTAGAACATGTAGGTGTTCGGTGATAGCATTCTCATCCCCTCGGAAGCTTCTGAAAAAGCATAGAGATAGATTCCAGTGCTCGATAAGGTAAGTGCAATTCGGCTTTTGGGATCAGAAACTTTATACCCTTGGTAGGTTTTGATTGCCGGGTATTTTTTGGCCAATTCTTTAGAGATACTCTCCTTCTCCTCGACTAGGTAGTACTCAAAACCTCCTTGGCTTGTAGGCATACTTAGTTGCGTTGCTTTTCCGGAGGAAAGCTGCCGTTGAAGTGCTTTTTGGTTCAATTCAAAAATTTGATAGGGCTCGGTTTCAGCTTGAACTGTTTTGTTGTTGCTGAAATTTTGAGTGGATTTTTTCCAATAGGTGGACTGGCCATAGGAGGTCAATCCGCAGAGGATGATGCTGAGGGTGAAGAGTATTTTTTTCATGGATACTACCTTACGAACTTTATAAATAAACACGGTTAAAAATCCTTTCAATCGACAATTGATCGAATCGATTGATGGGAATATAAATTAAGGAATATTAAAATTGGGATGAGTAAATCTAGGAAATCGGCAACAGCCATTTTGAAGGATTTGAGATAAATTTGTAGGATTTGAGTGAAGATATTTTTTGTAGCCCTAGTTTAAGGTTTAACGAATTGGCTGCCATTTTTGGAATGGCTCCTTTTCGAAAGGTAACTGTTAATTAAAAAAATATTTCAAATGAATCAATTTAAAAAATTGATTCTAAGGCAGTCAAAAAATAAAAATACGCCTAAATCTAATCAATATCTCGAACTAAGCCGCTGCAAGAGTTCGCTAATGGAGCAGGCTAAATCAAGTGGATTGAACTTAAAATTCTAAGCCTTCTGGTTAAGTGGTCTGATTCGCTAGACAAAAAAATTGTTTTTTTAAAAGTCTATAAAAAAAGTAGACAATTCATTGGTTCTTTAGGAGACTTGTAGTTTATTTACACCCTATGAGCATACAACTAGGAGACATCGCACCGGACTTTACCGCAGAAAGCACCCTCGGAACCATTCATATCCATGAATACCTCGGCACAAGCTGGGGGGTTCTCTTTTCACACCCTGCAGATTTTACCCCAGTCTGTACCACGGAATTGGGTCGCACGGCAGAATTGCAGGCAGAATTTGAAAAACGAAATGTCAAAGTCTTGGCTTTGAGTGTGGATCCTCTGGATAAACATTTTGAATGGATCAAGGACATCAATGAAACCCAACACGTAAGTGTAGGCTTTCCCATCCTAGCTGATCCAGATAAAACCATAGCAAATTCCTATGGCATGATCCATCCCAATGCATCGGAAACATTCACTGTTCGCTCCCTTTTCATTATTGGACCAGATAAGAAAATCAAGTTGACCATCACCTATCCTGCATCTACTGGGCGAAATTTTGTGGAGGTTTTGCGGGTAATTGATTCCTTGCAGTTGACAGCAAACTACAGTGTAGCTACTCCGGCCAATTGGGTGAACGGCGAAGATGTAATTGTAGTGCCCGCAGTAAAAACCGAAGACGCGCTTATCAAATTTCCAAAAGGACTGAAGATAGTAAAGCCCTACCTCCGCTACACGCCACAGCCTAACGAATGATTGGAACTTCTTTTTAGATTACCGAATCTCTGTTGGCTAGATCGCTTATGGTTTTGGATCCTAGGACATTTAGGGTGGCATCTCTCACCAGCACCATTGTGGCGTGTAAACCACAATTTTTCTCATCGCAATTGGCACAACGCTCGTAAAAATTAAGGCTAGCACAGGGCAGCATGGCAATGGGTCCCTCGATATTCCGAATGATCTTTGCCAAAGGTGTTTCGATTGCCTCTGGGTTGATAAAATAACCTCCTCCCTTCCCCTTTTTACTGCTCAAGACCTCCATATTCTTGAGTTCAAGTAGGATGTTTTCTAAAAATTTTAATGGAATTTTTTTCTCGCTTGCAATCTGTGCAATGAGTATAGGCCCCTCAATTTTGTGTTCAATGAGGTATTGAAGTGCCTGTAAAGCATATTGGGTTTTTTTATTGAGCATTGAACTATTTTCTGGATAACAGTACAAGTTACAAGAAAAAGTTCAATGCTCTAGTTGCCTTAATTCAATTTGGCGAAGGCCTGCACAAAGTCATTTTTGATGTCTTCGATGTGCTCGAGACCTACGCTAATTCGAATCAAATTAGGAAGTACTCCTGATTGTTTTTGTTCCACTTCTGAAAGCTGTTCGTGGGTAGTGGATGCAGGGTGAATGGCCAAGGTTTTGGCATCTCCTACATTGGCCAAATGACTTACCAATTGAAGCGAATTAATGAATTTTTTCCCATTCTCAGCACCACCTTTAATACCAAATTGCAACACACCACCAAATCCGTTTTGCAAATATTTTTTGGCAAGCTCGTGATACGGACTAGAGGCTAGCCCTGGATAGTAGACAAAGTCCACAAAAGGGTGGTTTTCTAGCCAGTTAGCAAGGGTAAGGGCATTTTCTGCATGCCGATGAACACGAAGGGAAAGCGTCTCGAGTCCTTGGAGCAGTAAAAATGAATTAAATGGGCTCAGAGAAGGCCCAAAGTCCCGCAATCCCTCTACTCGAGCACGTGTAATGAAGGCTACATTTGGAAGTCCCAATGGATTTCCTTCGCCAAAAACATCCCAGAACTTCAAACCATGGTATCCTTCAGAAGGCTCGGTAAACTGTGGGAACTTCCCATTGCCCCAGTTGTAGTTTCCCCCGTCAACAATAACCCCTCCTATGCTTGTTCCGTGCCCCCCAATCCATTTGGTGGCGGACTCCACGACAATGTTGGCGCCGTGTTTGATGGGTTGTGCAAGGTAGCCACCCGCACCAAAGGTATTGTCCACGACTAGCGGGAGGTCATATTTTCTAGCCAAGGCGGCAAATTTTTCAAAGTCTGGAATATTCAAACGAGGGTTACCAATCGTTTCAAGATAGATCGCTTTGGTTTTCTCATCGATTAAGGTTTCAAATGCGGAGGGATCATCTCCTGCAGCAAATCGCACTTCCACGCCAAGTCGCTTAAAGGCTACCTTAAATTGGTTGAAGGTACCCCCGTAGATAAAGGAACTACTGATAAAATTATCTCCTGCTTGCAACAGATTGTTTAATGCCAAAAATTGTGCTGCTTGTCCAGATGCAGTCGCCAAGGCAGCTACCCCTCCTTCTAAGGCTGCTACCCTTTTTTCAAAAACATCGGTAGTAGGATTCATGATTCGGGAGTAGATATTCCCGAATTCCTTCAAGCCGAATAGGTTGGCGGCATGGTCCGTGTTTTTAAAAACGTAGGAAGTGGTTTGGTAAATGGGGACTGCTCGAGAGCCGGTGACTGCGTCAGGTTCCTGACCTGCATGCAATTGTAGAGTTTCAAAGTGTAAGGTAGTAGACATCGTTTTTTTTATTAGTCTACAATTTTAGTAGATTATTAATTAATTACCAACCAATCGACAAATAATTTCTAAATTGAAATCTTAAATAGCCTCCAGTATCAAAATATGAGGGGTTTGACTACGCAAATGGAAGAAAAAAAGAATAAAAATTCCGGAAACGGGATTGCTCTTGGTGCTTGTTTTGGGTTGATATTTGGTTCCGCATTTGGACTTGTATTTGGAGACATTTCCACTGGTGTGGCTTTGGGTGCTGGATTTGGGTTATCCATTGGTGCAGCTTTTGGGGCCATTTTCGACTTTGCAAAAAATAGCGCATAAACCAAAAAGCTGCCCGACTTCAGTATCGTGTAGACACAAAAAAAGCCGATCCGCCGTGGCCTGCCTTCCGCAGGCAGGCGGACAGGCGGAAACCTTATGAAAAAGCAGATGGAAGCATCAGTAAAAATGGAAGTGCTTTTTTATATTCCAAGCTTGGGTATTCTAAACCTAGGTTTCTGATGTTTGCGTAATAGGTTTGCTGCTGCAGGTAATACATTTTCTCACTTTGTAAAAACCAGGCCTTTTCACCCAATTTTTGAGCTACAAACCACTTTTCAATCAATCTTGCACTTCGCCCATTGCCATCGTTCCAAGGGTGGATTTTGACAAAAACCAAGTGAATAAAAGAAGCAAAGAAAAACACTTCCGCAACAGTCATTTTTCGTTCAAGTAGGAGCGCAAGATCCGTGTAGAATTTTTTCATTTCAGATTCCACATCAAAGGGTGAAGCGGCCACGTATGCTATGCGGCCATCCGGAGTGGACACATACATATTTTGCGTCCGATAATTCCCTTGTTTATCTTTAGTAAGCATATTTTTGCTCAGCAAGGCATGCGCCTTTCGGATGTTGCCTTCATTCAATGCATGGGATTTTGCAAAAGTATAGGCTTCGTATAAGTCGTCTATTTTTTTGGTGTAATCGGGAGAAAACTCAATGCCGAACTTTTTGTGCTTGATGTAGCTATCCAATTCGATCGCTTCTCCTTCAATTTTACTGCTGAACACGGAGGCAACCGAAGTGTAAAAACTAAAGGCATCCGTGGAGATTTCAGCATCTTCTAAAGTATCAAACGCCTCCTTCAAACCATTGGAGACCTTTTCCAAATAGTCTGGAAGCAATTCATTGGATAAAATGGGTAATTGATCCTTCATCGGATTTGGTCCAGATAGACTTGATTGGAATATCAAGTTAATCAACAATTGGATTGGAAAAAATAACTGGTTCTAGCTAAAGGACTAAACAAAAAAAAATCCCGCAGGAGCGGGACTTGCTCCCCTTCTGACATATGCTGTCGCTAGCCTTACCCAATTTATGCGCAACTTGGATTTACATTTTAATCTTAGGGTTCAACTATGCCTTTTTCATCAATCCTACCCAGAATTTAAGTTAAACCCCTATTTTAGGGTGGTTCAAAACAAAAGCCTTTCCCATGAAATTCCTTCCACTCCTATTGACCTTACTTTTGATTGCCTATTCGTCCATGGGCCAAACTACACAAGAACGACTTTTGGAACTGGATAAAAGCTGGGAAAAGGCACTATTGAATTCCAAGGTTGAAGTTTTGGAAGAGCTTTTGGCGGAGGAGTTTATCTGGGTACATAACCATGCAAGCCAAATCGATGGAAAAGAAGAGGCCCTAAGCCGGGCAAAAAAAATCCGCGCAGGGCAGCAAGACGATACCCGAAACCGAACCCCGAGAGAACAAAAAGTAGTCCTCCTCGGACAAACCGCCGTGGTCAGTGGCTTTACGCTAGTGGATCGAGGCCCACAACCGACCAACTACCATTTTATGCGGACCTACGCGCTGGTGGAGGGCAAGTGGAAACTGCTCGCCAATCATACCATGGCCATCCCTGAAGAGTAGACACACTGTTTTCCAGCGGTGCTTTCAAACACCCATTTCTTTTGTAAATTGATCTCTTAATCAAAAAATTATGAAATATTTTCTAATGATGCTGCTCTGCATCAGTTCTTTGGTAGCCACCGCACAAAAGAAAAAAGCAGAAACCCAAGTTCCAGTTAAACCTTCGCCAGATTCACTTTTTAGCAATCTCAAATGGAGAAACATCGGGCCATTCCGTGGTGGAAGAGCCAATGCAGTTTCAGGCGTGGTAGGAAATGACCAAAAATTTTATGCCGGCTATACTGGCGGTGGACTATGGACCACAGAGGATGGTGGGATAAATTGGGAAAATATTTCAGATGGATATTTCACTGTTGGATCCATCGGAGAGATTGCCGTATCCGAATCAGACCCCAATATTGTTTATGTCGGATCAGGTGAACATGCAGTTCGCGGCGTAATGACTAGCTATGGCGACGGAGTGTACAAATCCACAGATGCAGGAAAGACCTGGAAGAACATTGGCTTGGAAAAGACCCGCCATATTTCAGACATCGCTATACATCCTTCAAACCCCGACCTGGTATATGTAGCCGGTCAAGGAACAGTGCACGGCCCAAACAACGACCGTGGCGTGTTTAAATCAACAGATGGGGGTTCCACCTGGAAGAAAGTCCTTTACATCAACGATAGCACAGGAATTTCATCGCTTTCGATGGATATGAACAATCCACGAATACTGTATGCCACTTCATGGGAACACCGAAGGCTTCCTTGGACGGTTTCAAGTGGAGGAGCAGGTTCTGCAATTTGGAAATCAACCGACGAAGGCAATACCTGGCATAAGCTCACAGAGGGCTTACCAAAAATGATGGGCAAGATGGGGATCAGCGTTTCACGCGCAAATTCAAACCGTGTATATGCCATCGTAGAAACTGAAAAAAGTAAATCAGGCCTATACCGTTCGGATGATGCCGGCAAAACCTGGGCCTTGCTTTCCAACAACCAAGACATTAGCTCACGCTCTTGGTATTACATGGAAGTATTTGCAGATCCCATCAATGAAAACATCGTTTACGTGCTGAATGCCCCGATGATGAAATCCATTGATGGTGGCAAAACATTTGCTTCCGTAAGCATTCAACATGGGGATACGCATGATCTCTGGATCAATCCAAGCAAAAATAACGTCATCGCACTGGGCGATGATGGGGGTGTTGAAATTAGTTTCGACTTTGGGAAATCCTGGTCAAGCATCATGAATCAGCCTACTGCACAATTTTACCGGGTGAATACAGACAATGTATTCCCTTACAAGGTGTATGGCGGGCAGCAAGACAACACCTCCGTAATTATCGCAAGCAGAAACAATGGATCTGCGCTTACAGAGCGTGATTGGACTTCAGGTGCTGGTTGTGAATCTGCTTTTCTTGCCTTTGACCCCAACGATCCCAGCCTTGTTTTTGGTGGATGCTATCAAGGCTATATTGACGTATTGAATCGGAAAACCAATGAATCCAAGGATGTGCAGGCTTACCCAACGCTCAACCTTGCCATCGAACCGAAAGACATGAAATACCGCTTCAATTGGAATGCACCAATTGTGGTATCCCCACATGATCCAAAAACAATTTACCATGCAGGGAATGTCTTGCTAAAGTCAACCAATGGGGGAATGAGTTGGGATGCCATCAGCGGAGACCTCACACGCAATGACAAATCAAAACAAGGTCCTGGAGGAGTTCCATTCACCAACGAAGGTGCGGGAGGAGAGAATTACAATACTATTTTTTATATGGCTGAATCCACGATTGAAAAAGGCGTTATCTGGACCGGAAGTGATTGTGGTTTGGTGAATGTGACCTTGGATGGTGGAAAAACATGGACCAATGTAACACCAGCTGATCTTCCAGAATCACAAATCAATAGCATTGAACTTTCATCGTTCGACAAAGGCGTGGCCTATATTTCAGCAACACGGTATAAGTTGAATGATTATGGGGCTTATGCCTACAAGACCACTGACTATGGCAAAACTTGGACAAAAATCAACAAGGGCGTAAAGGCGGATGATTTTATCAAAGTAATCCGAGAGGATACCAAGAACAAAAGCATTTTGTATGCGGGTAGTGAACGCGGATTTTATCTTTCTACAGATGCAGGAAGCAGCTGGCAGCCTTTCCAATTAAATCTGCCGATAGTACCTGTCACTGATTTGATGATCCGAGACAATGATCTTGTGGCAGCTACAGCAGGCAGGGCTTTTTGGATTCTTGATGATTTGGGAGCCATCCAACAAGCTACCACTGCGTCGGCAGTCACTTTATTTACACCAAAGCCAGCATACAAGTTTGGTGGAGGCACGGGATTGCCGGAAGCGAAATACAAGGCTGGACAAAACGCCCCAGAAGGTGTGATACTCGACTACATCCTTCCTGAGGTAACAGACAGCACCACAGTGACCCTAACCATTACAGATGCTTCGGGCAAGCTGATTCGAACCTACTCCAATAAAAAAGACGCGTCTTTTGCGAAATACCCGGGTGGTCCAGCAGCCGCTACCTTGCTCAGTGCGAAGAAAGGGCACAATCGTTTCCTATGGAACTTGAGAAATGAAAACGTCCAACCCGATGTAAAGAACGTATTTGTTTACGGTAGCTACGATGGCTATGCAGTTCCTCCAGGCAAATACAAAGCGCAATTGAATTTCAATGGGACAATTTCAGAGACGGAAATGACTGTATTGGCAAACCCTGCGATTTCTGCAACAGCAGCTGATTGGAACGAGCAGCAGCAGGTGCTTGCTTCCATTACAGCCTCAATTAGTGAAATGCATCAACAGGTAAATGAACTGCGAAAAATTAGAAAG
>Ga0209400_1001931_pt1 | contig 16069 bp, 12 predicted proteins | sample M_130807_EF_Meta_FD_187313 | JGI IMG/M metagenome (GOLD analysis project Ga0209400, IMG submission 187313) | Freshwater microbial communities from Lake Montjoie, Canada to study carbon cycling - M_130807_EF_MetaG (SPAdes) (version 2) | ecosystem: Environmental > Aquatic > Freshwater > Lake... | reverse complement strand
ACAACTGCAACGGCAACGCCACCGAGGTTGACGCCGGTGCCTCCGACAAGGTGACCTTCTACACCGACGCCGACAGCGACACCTACACCCTGGCCACGGGCGCCAAGTTCTGCTCGGGCACCACGAACTCCGGCTACCGCGCTTCCGTATCGTCCCCGATTGACTGCGACGACACGAGCGCTGCGGTCAAGCCGGGCGCTCCGGAACTCTGCGCCGACGCCACGGTCGACAACAACTGCAACGGCAACGCGACCGAAGTGGACGCGAACGCCTCCGACAAGGGCAGCTACTACGCCGACATCGACAACGACGGCTACACGCTGGCGACGGCCGTGAAGTACTGCGCCGCCTCGGTCCCGACGGGCTATGTCGCAAGCGCTTCGGGCCAGGCCGACTGCAACGACGCGAACGCCGGCATCAAGCCCGGTGCCCCCGAACTGTGCGCCGACGCAACGGTGGACAACAACTGCGACGGCAACGCGACCGATGTCGATGCCGCTGCTTCTGACAAGGTCACCTACTACCGCGACGCCGACGCCGACGGCTACGGCGCAGCGGCGACCACCAGCGCTGCCTGCTCCATGCCGACCGGCTACGTCGCCGACAGCACCGACTGCGACGACACGAGCGCTGCGATCAAGCCAGGCGCCGCCGAGCTCTGCGCCGACGCCACGGTGGACAACAACTGCAACGGCAACGCCACCGAAGTCGATGCGGACGCGTCCGACAAGGGCAGCTACTACGCCGACGCCGACGCCGACGGATACACCCTTGCCACGGCCGTGAAGTACTGCGCCGCATCGGTGCCTTCGGGCTATGCATCGAGCGCCTCGAAGCAGGCGGACTGCAACGACGCAAACGCTGCCATCAAGCCCGGCGCGCCCGAGCTGTGCGCCGATGCCACGGTCGACAACAACTGCAACGGAAGCGCCACGGACGTCGATGCGGACGCCTCCGACAAGGTCACGTACTTCCGCGACGCCGACGCCGATGGCTACGGCGCCGCCGCGAATACCAGCGCCGCATGCTCCATGCCGGCCGGCTACGTCTCCGACAGCACCGACTGCAACGACTCCGCCTCGTCCGTCCACCCGGGCGCCACGGAAGTCTGCAACGAGATCGACGACAACTGCGTTGCCGGCATCGACGAAGGCGTGAAGAGCACCTTCTACGCGGACACCGACGGCGACGGCGCCGGCGATCCGTCCTCCTCCACCGAGGCCTGCTCGGCTCCGCTCGGCTACGTGGCGAACGCCAACGATGCCTGCCCGGCCAACAGCGCCCTCACCGCACAGGCCACCTACTACGCCGACGTCGACAACGACGGGGCAGGCGACTCCGGCAGCACGCAGCGCTCCTGCTCCTCGACGCCCCCGGCTGGCTACGTGGCGGCATCTGGCGACAGCTGCCCGAACGACGGCACCAAGACCGTGCCCGGCGCCTGCGGCTGCGGCACGGCAGAGACCGACAGCGACTCCGACGGCACCCCCAACTGCGTCGATGCCTGCCCGGCCGACGGCAGCAAGATGCAGCCCGGCGCCTGCGGCTGCGGATCGCCCGAAACGGACGCTGACTCGAACGGCACCCCGGACTGCAACGAGACCACGCCGGACGCGTCGATGGCGATCGTCGGCGACGATCACGGACCTTTCGGTTCCGGCGACATCTTCACCGTCCGCGTCTCCCACACGAAGCCGGGCAGGGTGGTCAACCAGTCGCGGCTCTCGATCGCCTACGACGCCACGGCGCTGATCCCGCTCACCGTGAAGCCGGTTGCCGGCTCGCCGTTCGCCACCGAGGTGTCGGAAGTCGTCGACGTCAATGCCGGCACGATCCGCTACGTCGTGGGCAGCACCTTCGGCAGCGGCTCTGCCGCGGCGGACGCCGACATCGAGTTCCTGGTGCTCCCGGGCGCGGCCAACTGCGGCACCGCGGCGAATCTGGTGACCTTCACCAGCATCGCGGGCAACGCGACGACCTTCCAGAGCGTCGGTGGCGACGTCCTGTCCGGCACTCGTACCGCGCTGCCCGCCACCCGCGCCGACGGCGTGGCGCCGGTGCTTTCGGGCGTCCCCTCGAACCTCGTCGTCTCCTGCGATGCAGGCTCCACCGTCGGCGCCTCCGTCGCCAACCCCGGCGTGACCGCCCTCGACGCCTGCGCCGGCGAGTTCGACGTGGATGTCGCCATCACCTATCCGAATGGCTCCACCGCCGATGCTTGGCCGGAGTCCGGCATCTTCCCGATCGGCACCACCACGGTGGTGTTCAGCTCGGAAGACGACCTTGCCAACACGGTCTCCGTGACCCGCACCGTCGAGGTCCTCAGCCAGCAGCTTCTGGACGTCACCGTCACCCTGGACGGCGCGATGGTCGGCAACTCGGTGCGCAGGATCCGCGTCGCAGTGGGCTCCACCGTGCAGGTCGTCGACGTGCAGATGACCGGCAGCACGGGCACTGCCTCTGGCGTGATCCTTCCGGTGGCGGCCGGCTACTCCTGCGCCACCGTCAAGGACATCGAGCACTCCCTCTCCAAGTCCGGCGAGCTGGTCGACGCCGGCGCCAAGTACACGATGGCCGTCAGCCTGAAGCAGGGCGATTCCAACAACGACAACGCCGTCGACATCCTCGACTTCGGCATCTTCGTGTCGCAGCGCGGCATGGCCGCGGCAGCCAGCGCCGTCTCCAACTTCAACGGTGACCTGGTGGTCAACAACTACGACTTCTCCTGGATCTCGCTGAACTTCTTCCAGGTGGGCGAGACCTGCACCGGGTTCACCACGCAGCAGCCGCTCCGCCGCGTGCGCGTCAGCGACCTGGGCCAGTACGGCCTGGAGAACATCGCCTGCGCCGACCTGAACCACAACGGCTGGATCGACTCCAAGGACATCGAGTTCTACATGCAGAACATCGGCTCGGCGGAAGCGACCGGGACCGTTGCCAGGGACCGCTGATCGACGGCAGCTCGGCGAGCCCGGGCAGACGAATGAAAAAGAACGCGGGCCGCCCGGAGAAGGGCGGCCCGCGTCTGTTTTCCTTGTAGTTGCCAGGGCAGGCTGCGGTGTCCCGCGCCCATCCCGCTCCGCGTCACTTCGCGGCGCGGCCCTCGCGCTGCTCGCGCGTGTAGGTGTACTTGCGCTTCATCGGCTTGACCACGAGGCCGGCGCGGATGGCGCGGACCGAGGCGCGGACGCGCTTGGGTGCGCCGTCTTCCATGGTGTCCACGGTCTGCAGGTTCGGCTTGAAGGTGCGCTTCTTGACGGACGTGGTCTTGATGCCGACGCCGCCGAGGTACTTCGCCTTGCCGCGACGCTTGATGACGTTTCCGGAGGAGGTCTTTGCACCGGTGAAATGGCAGACGCGCGGCATGGGTAGTCCTTGGGTGTGATGCCCGCTGCGGGATGCAGTGGGAGACCGGGCAGGATACGAGAGATCCGCCTGCATCGCAAGGGTTTGCGTGCAAACTCCACGCGTGCCGTTATCGGTATCAGGCAGGGGCGTCGGGCTGCGTCAGGCCAGCCAGCGCCAGGAGCTCGCAGGCGGCAGCGCCGTCGCCAGCGGAGAAGCTGGCAACCTCATGGCTGTCAACGTCCAGGACGCCCCACGGACGCCCCTGAGCGTCAATGCAGGGCACCACCAGCTCGCTCTGGTCGCGAGGGTCGCAGGCGATGTAGCCCTCGCCCAGATCGCGGACGTCCCGCACCACCAGCGTCCGGCCCGCCAGCAGGCACTGGCCGCAGGCGCCGTGGACCCCGATGGGGGAGCAGGCCGGCTTGGGCCGCCGCGCCGCCAGGGTCATCCGGCGGTCGTCCGGCTCGCCCGGATGGTCCACGTAGAAGCCCACCCAGCTGACGCCGGTGGCGGCAAAGGCGTCCCACCAGAGCTGGACGAACGCCTCCATGCGCTCCTCGCGCGACGGGAGCTTCGCAATGTCCATGGCGCGTCCGCGGAGGGACGCGTAATCGCGAGTGGTGTGTTCAACGCTTCCGGCCATGCCGGTGCCTCAGGCGCTCTCGCGCTCGCGGCGCTTGATCTGCTGGAGCGGGGCGCCGGAGACGATCACCTGCGCGTCGATCACGTACACGGTGTTCGTGTTGTCGAGCTCCGGCAGGTCGTACATCCGGTCGATCATGATCTCGTCCACCACGGCACGCAGCGCGCGGGCGCCGGTGTTGCGGGTGAGGGCACGGTCGGCGATCAGCTCCAGCGCATCGCGCGTGAACTCGAGCCGCGCGCCTTCCAGCGAGAAGAGGTGCTGGTACTGCTTGATGAGCGCGTTCTTCGGCTCGGTGAGGATCTGCACCATGGCATCCCGCGAGAGCGGGTGCAGCGGGCAGACGATGGGCAGGCGGCCGACGAGCTCGGGGATCATGCCGAACTCCAGCACGTCGTCGGGGGTGACCTGGCCGATGAGCGCGCTGCGCTCGGTGACCTTGTCCTCCACGCCCTGCGCCTCGGGGGCGAAGCCGATGCGCTTGCGGCCGATGCGCTTGCGCACGATGTCCTCGATGCCGTCGAAGCTGCCGCCGCAGACGAACAGGATGTTCGTCGTGTCCATCTGGATGTACTGCTGTTCCGGGTGCTTGCGGCCGCCCTGCGGGGGCACGTTGGCGGTGGTGCCCTCGAGCATCTTGAGGAGGCTCTGCTGCACGCCTTCGCCGCTCACGTCGCGGGTGATCGAGACGTTGTTGCTCGTCTTGCCGATCTTGTCGATCTCGTCGATGTAGATGATGCCGCGCTGGGCGCTCTCGAGGTCGAAATCGGCGGCCTGCAGGAGCTTGAGGAGGAGATTCTCCACGTCCTCGCCCACGTAGCCGGCCTCGGTGAGCGTGGTGGCGTCGCCGATGGCGAAGGGCACGTTCAGGATGCGCGCGAGCGTCTTGGCGAGGAGGGTCTTGCCCGTGCCCGTCGAGCCGATCATCAGCACGTTGGACTTGTCGAGCTCCACCGGCGACTGCTCGTTCTCGAGCTGCGAGAGGCGCTTGTAGTGGTTGTGCACGGCCACGGACAGGGCGCGCTTGGCGTTCTCCTGGCCGATGACGTACTGGTCCAGGAACTCCTTCATCTGCCGCGGCGACGGGATCTGTCCGAGCTGCGGGCGGCCGCCGGTGACGCGGCGACGCTCCTGCTTGAAGATGTTCTGGCAGAGGTCGGTGCAGTTGGTGCAGATGTAGACGTCGTTGGGGCCTTCGACCATCGGGCCCACCTCGCGGCTGGTCTTGCCGCAGAAGCTGCACGTGGTGACCTTGCGTCCGCGGAAGCCGCCGTCGCCGCCGCCGGCGCCACCACCCGAAGCGCCGCCACCGGCACCGCCACCGGGGCCGCCGCCGGAGCCACCGCCGCCGCCGCCGGAGAATCCATCGCCGAAGTCGCGACCGTTGCCGCGCTTCTGGTTGCCATTGGCGCCCTCAGGGACTGCGGGGAGGGTGTCACGGCTCGGCATCGGCTGCATCGGTCAGGGGCTCCTACGAATCGGAAATCGGGTCCCGGGAAACCGGGGCACGGGGAGTCTATCGGTCACTTGGCCTGCAATCTGCAGGGGGGAGCCACACGATGCCGCAGGAAACGCGGCAAACCAAGTGCCGGTCCCGTGGATGGCGCAAGATCGAGCGCGATTGCCGCTGCCAAATGGCCTTATCGGCGGGCGTCCTGGCCGTTGCCGCCGCCCCAGTCCGTGCCGCCGAGGCGCTCGCGCTCCTTGCGCGCGTTCTCGCGGGTGCGGTGGATCAGGGCATCACGGGCGGTGTCGAACTCCCGCTGCGTGATCTCGCCGCGCTCCAGGAGCCGGCGCATGTCATCCAGGGTGAAGCCCGGCTCCGGGCCCGAGGCCGGTGCCTTCGCCGAGCGGCGGGCCCACATCACGATGGCCCAGCCGCCGACCACGATCGCCACGAGGACGACGATGCCGATCCAGAAGAGCGTGTCGGAGGAGACGCCGCCCACGGGGGATCAGCCCTTCTTCTTCGGCGAGGTCTTGGGCGAGGTGCGCGCGAGCGCCGCCTTCTGCTTCTCGGTGACGATCTTGTTCCAGTCCTCGGCCGAGATGTCGGTGACCTTGGCCTTGGCGAGCACGCGGTCGAGCGTCTTGGCTTCGCGGATGGCAAGCGCCATCTCGTTCAGGCGGCCCGACTGCTGGAGCTCGGCGCGCACCTGGTCCGGACGGGTGCCGCGCTGGCGGGCCATCTGGACGATCGAGGCGTTGAGCTCGGCGTCGCTGACGTCGATGCCGAGGTCCTGCGCCAGGCGCGCGAGGATGAAGAACGCGCTGAGGCGCTTGCGGGTGTCTTCCTCGCTGGCGCCGCGGATCTCCGCCAGGCGGTGTTCCACCTGCGTCTCGTCGAGGCCGTTCTGCTGGAGCTGGATGCGGGCCATCTCGAGGTTGCGTGCCACCTGGCCGCCGGACATCTTCTCAGGGAGTTCCAGGGTCACCTTCTCGAGCAGCCACTCGGCGGCCTGCTCGCGCATGGCAGCGCGCTGCTCCTGGTCGCGGCGGGACTCGAGCGAGAGCTTGACCTGCTCGCGCAGGTTCTCGACGGCGCCGAGGCCCAGGGTGGTGGCCACCGCATCTGCCGCGGCCGGCTCGATGCGCTCAGCCTGCGCAGGCGTGAATTCCACGGTGATTTCCGCACCGCGCAGGTCCTCGCGCTCGTGAACCTCCGGGCCGGTGGTCTTCAGGACGATGGAGTCGCCGACCTTCTTGCCGGTGAGCTTGGCGCCGAGGTCCTCGAACATCAGGCCCAGGACCTGGCCCTTGCCCTCGTCCTCGGCGTCCGGCACCACCACGAGCGTCTCGGGGGACTCGAAGTACGGGTCCTGCGCGGAACCCTTCACGCGCACGGTGGCCTTGCCGACCATGCGGTCGAGGTTCGTGAACGGGCCTTCGATGCGGCTCGGCGTGCCGAAGCGGTAGCCGAGGCGACGGATCTCCTCGTCGATGTACTTGTCTTCCACCTCGGCGACGGGGCGCTTGACCTCGACGTCCTCGAGCTTGGGCAGGGTGATGTCGGGGATCACCTCGACGTCCATGGTGACGGCGATCTGCTTGCCGCGCTGCACGTCGAGCTCGGCTGCCTTCTCGTCCACCTCGGGCTCGGAGACGGGCTGGAGCTTGTGGTCCTGCAGCGCCTGGCTGTACGCGTCGGTGAGCAGGCGGCGGCGGAGGTCCTCGCGGATCGACTCGCCGAAGCGCTTCTCGATGAGCGCCATCGGGGCCGTGCCCTTGCGGAAGCCGGGGATCTGCACCTCGCCGCGGGCCGAGGCGTAGGCCTCGTTGATGCGCGCATCCACCACCGTGGCGGGGATGGTGATCTTCAGGCGCTTGCGGGCGGGTCCGACGTTCTCGACGACGACAGTGGTCTCGGTGGCCATGGTGCAGTCCGTTGGTTGCTGGGTCTCAAGTGACGAAAGGGTCGGAGTATACGGCCAATCGCGGAAACTGCCGCGTCCGGAAAGACACGCGCGGCGCCCATTGCTGGGCGCCGCGCGGGAGGGTTCGGGGGTCGGGACGGGGGCCGGAGGCCGATCCGTCACTTCATCAGGAGCATCTCGGCGTAGGTCGGCATCGGCCAGTTGTCGCCGGGGGTCACGCGCTCAAGGGCATCGCACGCGGCGCGGACGCGCTGCATGCAGGGGACCACGGTCGCCTGCAGGAAGTGCATCTCGGTCTCGTCGTCCTTGTGGTGCTTGGCGTTGAGCTTCTCGAGCTCGGTGACGGACGAGCGCAGCTCGTTCACGAGGCCGACGTAGGACTTCAGGTCCGCCTGCGTCTCTGCGCAGTCGACGTCCGCCGCCAGGGTGGCGCTGACCGTGGTGGCCAGCTCTTCCTGGGTGCGGAGGGCAGCCGGCATCACCTGCGTGCGCACCATCTGCACCAGGGTGCGGATCTCGATGCCCATCACCGTGCAGTAGTTCTCCACCAGCACGTCGTAGCGCGCCTCGAGCTCGCGCGGCGAGAGCACGTGGTACTTGCTGAAGACGTCGCGCGCGACCTTCGTCTTGAAGGCGCCCAACGAATCAGCGGTGTTGCGCTTGTTGGGCAGGCCGCGCTTCTCGGCTTCCTTGTGCCAGGCCTCGCCGTAGCCGTCGCCGTCGAAGCAGACGCGGCGGTGCTTCTTGATGACGTCCTTGAGGACCACCTTGACCGCGTTCTCGAGCTTGGCGGCGGAGGGGTTCTTGCCGGCCTTCTTCTCGAGCTCGGTGGCGACGAAGTCGATGCTCTCGGCCACGATCGTGTTGAGGACCGTGTTCGGCCACGCCACGGGGGCGGTGGAGCCGACGGCACGGAACTCGAACTTGTTGCCCGTGAACGCGAAGGGCGACGTGCGGTTGCGGTCGCTTGCGTGGCGCGGGATGTGGGGCAGGCTGGTGGCTCCGAGGTTGAGGTCGCCGCCGGTCTTGGTCTTCTTCGGCGTGCCGGCCTCGAGCTGGTTGAGGATGTCCGTGAGCATCTCGCCCAGAAAGATGCTCATGATCGCCGGCGGGGCCTCGTTGGCGCCGAGGCGGTGATCGTTGGCGGCGCTGGCGATCGACGCGCGGAGCAGGTCCGCGTGCAGGTCGACGGCGCGGATCACGGCGGCCAGGAACACCAGGAACTGCATGTTGGTGTGCGTGTCGTCGCGCGGGTCGAGCAGGTTGATGCCGGTGCTCGTGGCCATCGACCAGTTGTTGTGCTTGCCGCTGCCGTTGATGCCGGCGAAGGGCTTCTCGTGGAGGAGGCACTCGAAGCCGTACTTGCGGGCCATCATCTTGAGCACCTGCATGGTGATCATCTGGTGGTCCACGGCGATGTTCGCGTTCTCGAACATCGGCGCGATCTCGTACTGGCTGGGGGCCACCTCGTTGTGGCGGGTCTTCACCGGGACGCCGAGCTCGAAGAGGCGCGATTCCACCTCTGCCATGAAGGTCAGGACGCGGTCCGGGACGGCGCCGAAGTAGTGGTCGTCGAGCTGGTGGCCCTTCGGCGCGTTGGCGCCGATCAGGGTGCGGCCCGTCATCATGAGGTCGAGGCGCTGCTCGGCCTGCTCGCGCTCGACCAGGAAGTACTCCTGCTCGCAGCCGAGGGTGCCCACCACGTGGGTGACGCCGTGGTCATGGCCGAAGAGCTTGAGGACGCGCATCGCCTGCTTCGACATCGCCTGGATGGAGCGCAGGAGCGGGGTCTTCTTGTCGAGGGCCTCGCCGGTCCAGCTGACGAAGGCGGTGGGGATGCAGAGGGTGGTGATGCCGGAGGGGTTCTTCAGGAGGAACGCCGGGCTGGTGGCGTCCCACGCGGTGTAGCCACGCGCCTCGTAAGTGTCGCGGATGCCGCCCGAGGGGAAGCTCGAGGCATCCGGCTCGCCCACGATCAGCTGGCCGCCGGAGAACTTCTCGATGGCGCTGCCGTCGGCCATCGGGCTGAGGAACGCGTCGTGCTTCTCGGCGGTGATGCCGGTGAGCGGCTGGAACCAGTGGCAGTAGTGCGTGGCGCCGTTCTCGATGGCCCAGTCCTTCATGGCCACCGCCACGGTGTTGGCGATTGCCGGGTCAAGCGGCGTGCCGTCGCTCATGGTGCGCTGGAGCTTGGCGAAGACGTCGCTCGGCAGGCGCTTCAGCATCGTGTCGCCGCTGAAGGTCATGCAGCCGAAGTAGTCGGATGCGCGCGTGGGGTTGTCGAAGGTCGAGGTGTTTTCAGTCATCTGCAGGCCGTTCGATGTGGTGGTGGTCGGGATCATGGCGGGTGCGGGCCTCCTGTGCCCAAGCGGATAACTGTAGATGGACGGATGAATCCGATCAAGGCCTGAAATCATGGGGAAAGCCCACGGGAGGCCATGGGAAAGCATGCTGGAAAGCCTGGCTGCCTGCCGGGTCCGGTTGGCGGCGAATGCTCACCCGATGATCGTTCGGCGCCGCTTCACGTAGTCCCAGACCACGAACCGGTCGAGCTCGCGCCCCGCCACGAAGAACACGCGGCCGCCCGTCGACTCCGCCATGCGGTGCGCGAACTGCACGTCGTCCTCGGTCTGGCTCCAGCTCGGCAGCAGGAACACGTTGATGGTGATGCCCGCCTCCTTGCAGCGCATCGCCTCGCGCACGGTCTCGCGCTCGGTGCGCGGGTCGGGCGGATAGAGCATGAAGAGGTCGCTTCCCTCGAAGTGCGCCGTCGGCAGGCCGTCGGTGATGAGCATCACCTGGCGATTCGGCGTGGGGCGCCCGCCGAGCCACTGGCGTGCCAGCTGGAGCGAGCGCTGGATGTTCGTGAAGTGGAGCGGAAGATCCATCTCCGTGATCTCGGGGTCGGACATGTCCGCGCGCAGGCGCACCACCGGCTCATGGATCGTGACCGGCTTCGGCATGATGTTCGGGATCTCGCCGGGGGCGCGCAGGCGGGCCACGGTGTACATCTCGATGAACTGCAGGAAATCGCCGGGATACTCGGTGCGGATCAGCCCGTCGAGGGCCATCGCCATGCGCTTGGCCTGGACGTACTGGCCGCCGTGGCGCATGGAGCCCGACATGTCCATGATGACCGCCGTGGCGCACTTTGGCTGCTGGCGGGTGTTGTGGACCACCATGTCGTCGGTGCGCATCCGCACGGGCTGGCCTGGTGCGCGCGGCCCGTCGGCGGATTCGCGGAGCAGGGCGTTCACCATGCTCTGCGGGATGTCCATGGCCGCGGGACTATCGCCGAATTCGTAGGCCCGCGTGGTGGGAAGCTCCACCGCGCCGTCGGCGCTGCTGACGCCCTCGTGGCGGCCGCTGCGCGCGCTCTGCAGGTCGCCGAAGATGGTGGCCAGCAGGCTCCGCTGGTAGAGCCGCATGGCCTTCGGCGTGACCTGCCATCCGCCCTCCGGCGTGCGCGCGAGGCCGGCTTCCTCCGCCAGGCGTTCCAGCAGCTCGTTCACGCGCCGCTGCGCATCGCGGAGCGAGTCCACCTGCTCCTGCGGCGCAAACTGCTCGAGCGCGTCCATGTCGATGATGGCGGGCTTGGCGTTCTTGAGCGCCTCGCGCAGCTGTTCCAGGAGGCGGTCGATCTCCTCGAGCTCCTCCTTCACCTCGATGGCGCGCGGCACGTCGAGCGCCTCGCGGCCGGTGAACGGCCAACGTGCGCCCAGCTGGTCCACCTCGTACTTCTCGCGGAGCCGCTCCAGCGCATGCGTGAGGGCGCGCTGTGCCGGCGAGTTCTCCTTCAGCCGGTACCAGAGCCGTTCGAGGTCGCGGAGCTGCTCTTCCTGGATGGCGCGGGCGATGCGCTTGGCAATGTCGGGCGCGCCTTCCGGCACGGTGGCATCCGCGGCCGCCTCGCGGAATGCGCGCGCCGCCTCGGCAGCGGCGGGGAGCGGGTCGTGCGTGGCCAGGATCTTCGCCTTGCGCTGCTCCAGGAGCTCAATCAGCGCATCGATGCTCGGGCCCAGCCCCTGGATCTGCGAGGGATCGATGCGGATGGCGTCCGCCAGTTCCTCGTCGGTGAAGCGTCGCATGTTGCCGGCCGCCATCAGGTGCTCGAAGGCACCCTTCGCGGCCGCCCCCGGGTCTGCCGGCTGCGCGGATCCGAACTTCACGGCGTCGTAGCCCAGGTAGGTATGGAACACCCCGCCCAGCGGTTGCGGGGTCGGTGCCGGGACGTCGGTCCCGGGCTCATCCGGCGATGGATCGCCGTGCGGTTCCATGGCGCTCACTTCACCTCGTAGCTGGTGCGGCCGTGCTTGGCGGTGCGGCTGACGCGGTCGGTGGCCCAGAGGCCGGCGAGGACGAACTCCGCGCACGAGGCGCGGACCGCGGGGTCACCGCTTGCGTTCACCTCGAATGCCTTGTCCCACGCCTCGGGGACGCGCTTCAGGCGCTCGGCGTACTGCGCGCTCGGGATGAGCTCGCCGACCTCGATGCGCACGCCCTTGGCGAAGGCGTCCGCGATCTCGGCCAGTCCGTGCTCCTCCACGTATTCCTTGAAGACCGCACCCACGGCCTCGGCCACGATCGCATCGATCACCTGGCGCTCGTTCATCTGGTGGCTGCCCATGAGGTCGAGCTCCAGCTTGCCGATGGCGGACGAATGCAGGTGCGCCAGGTCGCTGACGCGCGGCACCGCCGGCCGCTCGCCGAGCTGGATGCCGCGGCGGCGTGCGCTGGCCACCATGGTGCGCCAGTTGGCCACGCTGAAGCGCGCGCTGACGCCGGACGCGTGGTCCACGAACTTGCTCTTTCGCGCGGCGATGGAGATCTCCTCCACCACGCGGTCCATGAAGGGCGGCACCACCACCGGGAATTCGCCGCTAAGGTCGATGCCCGCTTCCTGGCGCGTGATGGCGATGCCGGCATCGCGCTCGCGCGGGTAGTGCGTGACCACGGTGCTGCCGATGCGGTCCTTGAGCTGCGGGATCACCTTGCCGGAACGGTTGTAGGTGCTCGGGTTCGCGCTGAAGACCAGCATGACGTCGAGGTCGAAGCTCACGGGGTAGCCGCGGATCTGGACGTCACGCTCCTCGAGGACGTTGAAGAGGCCGACCTGCACCAGTTCATCGAGGTCGGGCAGCTCGTTCATGGCGAAGATGCCGCGGTGCATGCGCGGCACCAGCCCGAAGTGGAGTGCTTCCTCCGCACCCATCGCCGTGCCGGCAGCGAGCTTGGAGGGGTCGATCTCGCCGATCAGGTCGGCAAACTTGGTGCCGGGTGCCAGTCGTTCGGCGTAGCGCGCGTCGCGGTGCCACCAGGCGATGGGCACCTGCTCCGGAGGGAGCGTTGCCACCAGCTCGCGGCCCGCGCGCGTGATCGGGTGCTCCGGGTCCTCGTGCACGGGGCTCCCGGCAATGTCCAGGTACGGCAGCCATTCGTCGAGGAAGCGGGGAAGCATCCGCATGAGGCGGCTCTTTCCCTGGCCCTTCTCGCCGAGGAACAGGATGTCATGGCCCGCGATGATGGCGGTGGCCAGCTCCGGGAGGACGGTGTCGTCGTAGCCGAGGATCCCGGGGAAGAGTCCCGCCGCGCCGCGCTCGCCGCCGGCCGATGCGGCCGCCAGTGCGCGCTGGAAGTTGGCGCGGAGCTCTTCCTTGACGGGGCGGCTCTTCCAGCCGGAGGCCCGGAGTTCTGCGAGGGTACGGACGGCGGGCGAGGTGGGCATGTGGATGGGTTCGCCGCCCGGCGGGCGTTGGATGCCGGGATTACGTCTTGGTGGTGTCCTGCATCCAGCCCTTGCGCCAGAAGTAGAAGAGTAGGCCGATCACGGTCAGGCCCATGAGCCCCAGCGCGAACGGGTAGCCCATCACCCACTCCAGCTCGGGCATGTGCTTGAAATTCATGCCGTAGACGCCCGCGATGAAGGTCAGCGGCATGAACAGCGTGGCGATGATGGTGAGGACCTTGGAGGTCTCGGCGAGCTTCAGGTTGACGCTCGTCATGTAGATGTCGAGCAGGTCGTTCGCCAGGAAGCGGTCGGTCTCCACCTGGTCAAGGACGCGCGAGACGTGGTCGTTGAGGTCGCGCAGGTAATGGCGCGTCTCCGTGTCGAAGACGCGGTCGAGGGAGGCCATGGCGATGGCCGCGTCGCGCACCGGGTGCACCGCGCGGCGCACGCGGATCAGTTCCGCCCGGATGCGCCGGATCTTGCCGAGCGTGCGGCCGTCGGGGCGGGAGAACGCCTCTTCCTCGAGCGGGTCGAGCTCGTTGCCGATGCGGTCGACGATGGGGAAGTAGCCGTCCACCACGGAGTCCGCGATGACGTACGAGAGGTACGCCGCGCCATGGCGCCGGACGCGGCCCTTGGCCTCGCGGATGCGCCCGCGCAGCGCGTCGAGGCAATCGCCGGGCACGCTCTGGAACGTGACCACCGCCTTCGCGGTGAACCAGATCGCCAGTTGCTCGGTCCAGAAGCCGCGCTCGTCCTCGTGCGGCATGGGCAGCACCATGAACGTGGCTTCGCCGTAGGGCTCCACCTTGGCGCGCTGCGAGACGTCGGTGGCATCCTCCATGGCGAGCGGGTGGATGGCGAACCGGTCGGCGACGGACTTGAGGAGGTCGATGTCGCCGATGCCCTCGATGTTCACCCACATCACGGGCCACTCGCTCCCGAGGGCGTCGATCTCGGCCACGCTGGTCACGGTGCGCTCGACATACGCGTCCGGGCCGTATGCGAACACCGTGACCACCGGCGGCAGGGCGTCGTGCGCCACGGACAGCGTTCCGGGCGGGGTGTACAGGTGCGTGGACGAGCCGGCGCGCCCGGAGCGGCGTCGGTAGAGGCCTGCACCGAGCGCGGTACGTCGAATCGCATGGGCAACGATGCCGGGCAGCTCAGCTCCGGGAATGGTCATGCGCTTGCTCCGTTGGTGGCAGTGGCCGCTGTGCCGCAGAGGATGTTCCAGATGCACCACGCGAGCAGTGCCGCGCGGGCGCTCCATGCGATGGTGCGGATCCAGTTGGTGGCAACCAGGTGTGCATGCGCCTCGGCGTTGAAGCCGCGGCCGAGGATGTTGTGCATGGGCACCTGGATGAAGGCCGTGGAGGCCCAGATGACGGCCACGAGCACCAGGCCGGTCCATGCTGCCCATGCGGGCACGGCTTTCGGGCGCAGCGCCACCAGCGCGGTGGCGGCCAGGATCTCCACCAGCATCGCCGGACCCACCACCATGGTGATGAGCTGCGCGTGCGCGGTCTCGTAGGAGACGAAGCCGGCGCGTCCCACGCGATCGAAGAGCGGGTAGTGCACGACCTGGATGGTCCAGATCAGGCCTGCCAGGAACCAGGTGGCGGTGGCGTTGGCCAGGACGATGGCGGCGTCGAGCGGATTCATGCGGGGACCTCGATGATCTGCAGTTCGCCGGTGGCCGGCACCAGCGTGGCCACGGTGAAGCGCGGGGCGCGGTGCAGGGCGCCGGGGTTGATGATGCGCGTGCCGGCGGTGCGCTCGTCGCGGAGTTCGTGCGTGTGGCCGTGGATCAGGTAATCGGCGCCGCCCGTGATGGCCGCACGCATGAGCTGCGGCTCATGGCCGTGGGTGAAGGCGATGCGCTTCTCGTCGACGGTCAGTTCACCCGCATCGCCGTGGACGGCGATCCCGATGTCCGACGCATAGCGGCCCAGCGTTCCGTGGTTCCAGTCGCAGTTTCCCCAGACCAGGTGCGCGTCCATCCCGGCAAGCTGGTCGAGGACCAGCGCGTCCTCGACGTCACCGCAGTGAATGAAAGTGGAGGCGCCGCGGATTCGCAGCGCCTCCAGGGCACGTTTGGTGCGTTCCCAGCGGGAATGGCTGTCGGAGAGCAGGCCGACGACGCGGGACATGGACGCACGTTACTTGCGCCGCGCCGCCCGTGGCTGTGCCCGCCGGGCAACCGTTCAGCGCCGCCGGCGTCCCGAAGCGAGGCCAGCGAGGCCCAGGAGCGCAACGGCGCCGGGTGCCGGCACGCCGCCGGTACCGGTGATGCCGAGGCCGCCGGGCATGAAGCCGGGGGTGTAGTTCTCGAAGTCCCACGCGAACGTGAAGATCTGGCTGAGGCCCGGCGAGATCGGCTGCGGGGTCGGGAACCAGTTGAAGTAGACGTTGTTTGGGGTGCTCATGCTCGGCGTCAGCCATTCATTGAAGTGGCAGTCAGGGTTGCCGGCCTGTTGAGCGGACAGTGCGTAAACACCCGTGGTGGCCGCCTGCGAATTCACGGAGTTGATGATATCTTGCTGAGTGATTCCCGAATTGCCGTAGTCAAACTGCAGCCAGCCGTACAGGCCGGTGAAGTTCGTGTTGACGAAGTTCAGGTACTGGATCTGGAAGAAGCCCTTCAACGGAAGCGGCCCGTCGATCTGCTCAAATGTCATGCAGCCGAACGCGGCACACGCGCCCTGCGGCGTGCTGATCAGCGGCTGGCCGTGCGTGACGTCGTAGTAGCCGGCGGCGGTCAGCGCGTCCACGGATGCCTGGCCTTGGCCGGCGCTCACGTAAGAGGCAGAAGCCGACGAAACCAGGGCGAGGGTTGCCAGGGCCGCAATGCTGTGGGTGCTGATGGTCATTGTTGTGGTCGGGAAAGGGGGGAGAACAGAACGCTCACGCCACGGATCACGATCCGTGCCCTTTCCCTCACAACGCGGGAGATGATGCCACAGGGTAATGTGG
>Ga0209400_1001930_pt1 | contig 16076 bp, 15 predicted proteins | sample M_130807_EF_Meta_FD_187313 | JGI IMG/M metagenome (GOLD analysis project Ga0209400, IMG submission 187313) | Freshwater microbial communities from Lake Montjoie, Canada to study carbon cycling - M_130807_EF_MetaG (SPAdes) (version 2) | ecosystem: Environmental > Aquatic > Freshwater > Lake... | reverse complement strand
TTTCTTGTCGACGGCGTGGCAGGCCAGACAGCCACTCTTGGTGGCGAGTTCTTGGTTGGCCAGGGCCGGAGTGCTGAGCGACGCTGCCACTACGACGGCGCCAATAAACGACAGAGACTTCATTTAGTTTCTCCTCGGTAAGTAGTGCTGCACACGCGATTCTAGACGGCGTAGACACATTTTGCCTAATTGTCGCGGGACTGTGTAAAGCCCTTGTAGAGGACAAGAACCTCGTTTCGATCAGCCCCGCGCCGGCCTTGCCATACCACCTGTCCGCTGGCTACAACGGATTCGGCCTTGCGTCGGTTGACAGTGGCCAAGCGCCAACTGCAGTTGGCGCTGATCGGCGCGATGCGGTGCCCGGTGTAGACGCGCACCGCAGCGATGGTCGCCAGGCTCAGATTGCTGCCGCTGATGCACCCGGCAGTGGGCAGTTGAGCGGCCAGCGAGCGCATCGGCGCAGCGTATCCGCGAGCGGTTTCCAGCCAGCCGCTGCCCAGTAGCATGACGAGTGTCCAAGTGACGCTGGCGGCGGTGCACCAAGCCAACAGGGGCCTGAGCGGAGTGCGGCGCAGCTTGACGATTATCGCCACAGCGCCGAGTGTGGCCAGCCCGGCGGTGACTATCGCGACGGGCTGCCAGTGGCTGGCGTATTGCGGTAACAGCTTGGCGCTGCGTTGTGCGGCGAACGCGGGCCAACCCAAATGTGTGCCCGACCAGTAGACCCATAGCAGCGTCACCAGGCAGGCGAACAGGATCAGTCCGAACCAGTACAGCGATTGCGCCTGACCGCGTCGCAGCGCCAGCAAGCCGGGTCCCGCCAACAGGGCGAGCGGCGCCAGTGCCGGCAGGACGCGCGTCTCGGGTCCGCCGGGCACAAGCCACCAGACCAGCAGAGCGCAGGCGAGCAGTGCCGCCGGCGCTAGCAGTCGCGGGTTGATGGTGACGGCGTGTCGGCGCTGCCACAAGGCCATCAGCGCCAGCGGCCACAGTGGCCACGACCACAACACGCCGCGCATCTCGCTGGAGTAACCGCCGCCAGGCCTGCCGCCTTGGGTGAGCAGGGCGATCAACGGATCCTGGCGGGCCCATTCGTCTAGTCCGACGGCGTGCTGCAGAGCCACCAGCCAAACAGCTAGCGGCACCACACCCGCCAGCACGCCCACCACTTGCGCCAACTGGTGACTGCGCTGGCGCAGCACCAGTCCGCAGGTGGCTAAGGTCGCCACCGCGATGAGCAATGCTTGGGCACCTCCGCTTAGCCCAGCCAGAGCGACTGCCGCGCCAACCAGAGCGGCTGTGCGGTTCCAGCGACGGTCGGGGCGAGTTAGCGCTGCCATCAGCAAGGCAAAGGCGGCCAGGGTCCAAAGCTCACTGGCCGCGGCGTGCGCCGGTATGGCCAGCGACAATGCGCTGAACAGTGACAAACCTACTGCCCATCGGTCACGCCGTTGCAGGCGTGGCAGGCTCCAGCGCAGCAGCGCCCAGAAGGCGAGGAGCAGAGCCAGAAGACCGGGTACGCGCGCCGCGTCGTGAACCGGCATTACGCCAACGAACAGCCGGATCGCCGATGCCGAACACCACACGGCCCAAGGTGGGGTCTCCAGAATCGGCTGCCCACCCAGGCTTGGCGCCAGCCAGTGTCCGGAGTCCAGGACATCGACTGCCAGTCCCAGTTGCACCATTTCGTCGGCGCGCCACGGCGAATGGCCGAGCAGGCCGATCAGCATCCACGCCGAGACCCATAGCAGCAGCCAATAGAGGGGTGGATGCGGGCGCTGGCCTGGGATCGGGCTGGGCGGGGCGTGGCCGAGCATCGCTTACCGCGCCCGACCCTGGCACGGTTCGCGGTCGGGCCGTGCGGGAACTCGGGGGCAGGCTGGGGTCAGGGGTGAGGCGTGCATTCGCCGGATTCTATCGCCACCGCCGGAGCGACGTCGGGCAACGCACGAACAAGAAAAAAGCCGCCCGGGGGCGGCTTTGCGGCGTAGACCCGCGGATTACTGCGTCTTGCTGCCGTAACGCTGACGGAAGCGCTCAACCCGACCCGCGGTGTCGACGATCTTCTGCTTGCCGGTGAAGAACGGGTGGCAGCTCGAGCAGACTTCAATCTGCAGCGGCTTGGCCATGGTCGAACGGGTGGTGAACTTGCTGCCACACGAGCAAGTGACTTGGATCTCTTGGTAGTTAGGATGGATGTCGGCTTGCATGGCGCGGCGTCCTTGTGCGTTAGCGGTCAATGAAGAACCCGTGATTCTGACGGAAACGAGCCGCTTCTGCAAGACCTGATTGGGCCGTCCGGACAGGCTCACTGCATCTGGATGCGCACACGGCCTTCACCCACCACCACACCCTGCAGGGTGCGGCCGCTGGGGACCTTAAATCGCACAATATCGCCCAGGGCGCCATCCTGCAGCGCGGTACCAGCGCCGGTTGCCGAGACCTGGCCGGCCGTGGCCGTGACCTGCAAGGCCATGCCGCTGCGTACGATGACCGGTAGGCGGATTTGTTCGGCGCTTAGCACCTGGCCGGCTGTCAGGCCGATGCGCACGACGCGGCCTAACGCCTGGTCCAGTTCGCCTAGTGGCATGCGGATCCCGGCGGTGAGGTCGGCTTCCCCCGGCTGGACGTCGTCGACGTCAATCGGCTGTCCGGGTTGCAGCGGCTTGCGCGTGATCAGCGCCGGCACCAGCACCTGCACGCGCGTACGCAAATTCAGGCTCCAGCCGCCCTCGACCGGGCATCGCACCCGAACCTGGGTCCAGCCCCACAAGCGCTGTCCGTTGGGCAATTCTGCGATTGCGGTTGGACAGTCCGGCAGGCGCAATCGGTCGTCGGGCACGCCCACGGTGATCTGTACCCTGCCACCAAGGTCGCGGGAGTTCTGCTGGACGAAATCACTGACCAGCTGCCTGACCCGATCCAGATTCTGGAAGTCGGCAGCCATCGCGAGGGGCGAGGTCAGGGCGATCGCACCGCCGACCGCTAGGGCTAGGGTGCTGCGTCTGATCATCTGCCAGCCGAATCGGTGAGGGTTCATGGTCTGTCTATAGCAGCAAACCCGGACAACACGCCAGTGCCAGCTTGCCGAGTTCGGCAAGAGTTGCCGCCACGGGTCGGCAATGCGCGGTTCCCATGGCTGTTTGACGAGGTTGTTGTGGCTGGTCAGCATCTTTAAAAGAGGGCAAAAGAGAAAATTTCTCATTTCGAGACAATTGGTTGGGCGATTGTTGGCTGAGAGGCTGCTGACATGGCACGGCAGTTGCTTAGAGTCCTGCACTCGATATTTAGGACCCGCACCGCTCATGTTCCTGGCCTCGCAAATCAATCAGCAGATCGACCACCAGGGCGCACTGCTCAAGTTGCGCGCTGAGCGGCAGCAATTGCTGGCCTCGAACATCGCCAATGCCGACACTCCGGGCTACAAGGCGCGCGACTTTGATTTCGCGGCCGCCGTTGGCGCTGCGGCATCACGTCGTTTGGCGCTGGCGGCTACCCAAACCGGACACATTGGCGCGGCGGGCGCTGCGGGCCGTGTCGATGTCCAGTATCGCATTCCGAGTCAAGACGCGATCGATGGCAACACGGTCGAGGTCGACCGTGAAATTAGCCGCTTTACTGAGAACGCGCTGTCGTACCAGGCGCGTGCGCAGTTCCTCAATGATTCCATCCGCGAGTTGCGGTTGGCCATCAACGGTCAAGGCTAAGGCGACGCATCATGGGCATGTTCACCCTGTTTGACATTGCCGGTTCAGCCATGGGCGCGCAGAGCCAGCGGCTCAATGCGATTGCCAGCAATCTGGCCAACGTCGACAGCAGCACGTCGGTGGACGGCAAGCCCTACCGTGCGCGGCAAGTGGTGTTCCAGGTGCAGCCGATGACGTCGGCAGCGCCTGCACAGCGCGAGGCTGCGGTCGGCGTCAAGGTCGCCAGCGTGGTGGAGAGCGATGCTCCTCAGCGCAAGGTCTACCAACCGGGCCATCCCTTGGCTGACGCTAGCGGCATGGTGAGCTACTCGAACGTTGATCCGGTCGAAGAAATGACCAACATGATCGCCGCATCGCGTGCCTATCAATTCAACGCCGAGATGATGAACACCTCGCGCGTACTTCTGCAAAAAACCCTCGAGATCGGACGCTGACCATGGTTATGAACGTCGGCACCACGGCCGCTACGCTGCCCACCAAGACCGCCGGCACCGGTAGCGCCAGCGCAACATCGGCGGCATCGAGTGCTCTGGATACGCCGCAGCAAATCCAGGACCGCTTCCTCACCCTGTTGCTTGCACAGTTGCAGAACCAGGATCCATTGAGCCCGGTCGACAACGCTGCGATCACCCAGCAGATGTCGCAGATCTCGATGGTGCAGGGCATCGCCAATCTCAACTCGTCGATGACGGCCTTGCTGGCGTCGCAAAGCTCGCAGGCAGCCGGTCTGATCGGCCACACCGTGCTGACCAGCGGCAACGGCCTCGATCTGTCTGGCGGCGCGGCGTATGGCGCGGCCAAGTTGGCCGGTGCCGCGACCGACGTGCAGATCGATGTGCTGGGACCAAGCGGCTCGGTGGTTGACACCCTGGCTCTGGGGCAGCACGCGGCCGGCGACCTGAGTTTCGCGTGGGACGGCAAAAACAGCCAAGGTACGCCGTTGCCGGATGGCAGCTACACCTTCAAGGTTCGCGCGACAGCAGGGGGCGCGGCCGTAAGCGCCGATACGTTCGCAGCCGGCCGGGTCACCGGCGTCACCCTTTCGAGTACTGGTCCGATGTTGGACCTCAACAGTGGCAGGCAGGTCGCCCTGACTGCCGTCAAACAAATCCTTTGATCAGCGGACACGACGGAGATCAGCCATGTCTTTTACCTTCCAGCAGGCCCTGACCGGCCTTGATTCCTCAGCACAACAGCTCGACGTTCTTGCCAATAACATCGCCAACTCGGGGACGACCGGTTTTAAGCGTTCGCGCATCTCCTTCGGCGACGTGTTTGCGAACTCGGTGTCGGCTACCAATAACAACCCGATTGGTCTTGGGGTTAGTGTGCAGGCGGTCAACCAGATCTTTACTCAGGGCGGTTTGAGTACCACCAACAACCCTTTGGATGTGGGCATCAGCGGCGACGGTTTCTTCGTTGTTCAGGACGTGTCGACCAAGACCAATCTGTACACCCGTGCTGGCCAGTTTAATGTCGACTCCGGAGGCTACTTGGTTACTGCCGGCGGCCAGCGGGTGTTGGGCTACTCATCCACCGCCGGCGTACCGCGCAGCGGTCCGCCAGACGTGGTTCTGCAGGTACCGACCGGCTCGAAGGACGCCACGGTCACCACCAACATCGACGCGTCGTTCAACTTCAATGCCGTCGCCCCGATCAAGACAGACGCCAACAATGGTGCGTTTGACCCGACCAAGGCCGACAGCTACAACAATGCCAGCTCGGTGACGGTGTATGACCAGATCGGCTCGCCGCACACCATGACCATGTACTTTCGACACGTGGACGCGCAGCAATGGCAGGTCTACGCGCTCATGTCCGACGGGGCCAATACCCTCACGCCGACTGTCACGCCAGCTCCGCCCTCGACTGCGTCCAGTGCGACCGCGCCTGACACCATCAAGCCGGTGCTGGACACCGCGTATGTGGTGCCGAATGCGACCGCCGGCAGTGACCTGATTCTGCAGTACCGCGAAAACAAGAGCCTGTCGAATTCTCCGCTCCCTGCTGCGAGCAGCTTCTCGGTCTCTGACACTCTGGGCACTACCTACACCGTGAACTCGGTCGGCATTGACCCGACCACCAACCAAGTGATCTTGAACACCGACGCTATTCCGGCCGGGAAGATCGTTAAGGTCAGCTACAGCCCGCCGGCCGTTGCGCCGGTCGGGGACAGGGCCGGCAATCTCGTGGCGGGCTTCACGAGTCAGGCGGTGAATAACCTGATTCCTGACTCCTCGACCGACGTCAGCGTGCCGGTCCTCAGTACGGTTTCGGTTAACGGCAACAAGGTGACGCTGGCCTATTCTGATGCCAGCCTCCTTGACCAATCGTCTGTGCCGGCCTACACCGACTTCGCGTTGTCGGTTGACGGCACGGCGCTTACTTCGCCGTTCAACGGCAGCGTCTCGCCGGTGATCGACCCGGTCAAGAAGACGGTGACCTTGACTTTGAACAATCCGATCCAGGCTGGCCAGGCGGTCAAGCTAAGCTACACACCCGGTACCAATCCGATCCAAGACGCTACGACTGGCACCCGGACTGTGTCTGGAACGACTTACAACGGCCCGAACGCGGCCGACGCTTTGACCGATCGCGTGGTGGCCAATTACACGTCGTCTGCGCCGACGGTGATGACCCTCAATTTCAGCGGTGCGGGGGTTTTGCAGAATCAGGACACCGCCTTTGCCGATCTGTCCTTCAATCTGACCAACGCGGTGAATGGCACGAGCCCGACTGCAACCACACCGTTCTCGTTCCGGTTGAACCTGGCCAGCATCAACCCGTCGGGGGCTTTCTCGACTACCGCGTATGCGGACACCTTTGCACCCAACAAGCTGGATCAAGACGGCCACTCCAGCGGCAGTTTGGCGGGCTTCAGCATCGACAACGACGGCAACGTGGTGGCCCGGTACAGCAACGGGCTCACCGACGTGAAGGGGCAGATCGCTCTGGCCAACTTCAAGACGCCGGAAAAGTTGCGCGCAGTCACCGGCAACTTGTACGCCGCGACCGAAGAGAGTGGCCCCCCCCAAGCTGCAGGACCCAACTCCAATACCGGGAACGGACGCTTGGGCGTGCTCAAGCCGGGCACGCTGGAGCTCTCTAACGTCGATCTCACCACCGAACTGGTCGGGTTGATCACCGCTCAGCGCAACTATCAGGCCAACGCCAAGACCATCCAGGTGCAGAGCGAAGCCGCTGCGGCGATCCTGCAGGCTGTTTGATGAGACTGTTCGGAGCCTGAGTACACGCCATGGACCGCGCCCTTTGGATCGCTATGACCGGTGCCCGCAACGTCACCTTGCAGGAGGCGTCGCAGGCCAACAATCTGGCGAATGCCAACACCACGGGTTTCCGCGCGGCCATCGATGCCTTCCGCTCGGTTCCGGTCCAGGGCGGCGCGGGCCTGCCGACCCGGGTGTACGGTGTCGATTCGTCCGTGGCCACCGATTTTCGCAATGGCCCGGTGTCGACCACCGGCAACACGTTCGATCTCGCCATCACTGGCCCCGGCATGTTTGCGGTTCAGGACAGTGACGGCAAGGAGGCCTACACCCGTGCGGGAGACTTCGGGCTGCGCGCAGACGGAACCCTTGTCGATCGGGCCGGCAGGCCGGTGTTGGGCGATGGCGGCCCGCTGCTCATTCCGGGCGACCGAAAGGTGGAGGTGGGTAGCGATGGCACCATCACCTCCTTGCCACTAATCCCCCCATTCACTGAGATCGCCATCGTTGGTCGCGTCAAGCTGGTCAACCCAGATGTTGCAACCCTGAACCGTGGCGCAGACGGCTTGTTCCGCACCGTGGACCGACAGCCGTTGCAGTCGGATGCCGCTGTGCAGATTCGCTCCGGTGCCCTGGAGAGCAGCAACGTCAACGCCGTGGACGGCCTGATCGCCACCATCAAGAACGCTCGTGCGTTCGATTTGAATATGCAATTGATTCAACGCCTGTCCAGCGACGCCGAATCGGCGACCCGTATTCTGAACATCGCTTAAGGATTCCGATGCTACGCTCACTAGAAGTTGCCAAGACCGGTCTGGAGGCCCAACAGGCCCAGTTGGACGTGGTGTCCAACAACCTCGCCAACGTCAGTACCACCGGTTTCAAGAAGTCACGGGCGGTGTTCCAAGACCTTCTCTACGACAACATCCGGGCGCCGGGCTCGGCAAGTTCGCAGACCTCCACGCTGCCGGCGGGACTGCAACTGGGCAACGGTTCACAGGTGATCGGCACATCGCGCAATTTCACCCCAGGCACCACGGTGGTGACCGGTAACCCGTTCGACCTGTCGATCAGCGGGCCCGGGTTCTTCCAGGTGCAGCTGCCGAATGGCACCTCCGCGTACACCCGCGACGGCACGTTTAAGCTCAACGCCGACGGCGCCATGGTGACTATTGATGGTTATCCGGTGACGCCGCAGATCACGGTTTCCGGCATCACCCCGGACAGCGTGGCCATCGGCCGCGATGGCTTGGTTACCGGCTTTGACTCTACCGGACAGCTGCAGCAGATCGGTCAGGTGCAGATATCCTCTTTTATCAACCAGGCGGGTCTTCGGGCGCTGGGCGGCAACCTTTACGCGGAGACCACGGCCAGCGGCCAAGCGGTGACCGGAAACCCGGGCGCCAACGGTCTTGGCGAAATCACTCAGAAGTCGTTGGAGAATTCCAACGTCAATGTGGCTGAAGAGTTGGTCAACCTGATCAGCGCGCAACGCGCCTTTGAGATCGCCTCGCGCGCCATCTCCAGCTCCGATCAGATTCTGCAAAAGCTGGGACAACTGTGATGATCCGAGCCACCCGAGTCCTCCCCTTGATTGTTCTGCTGGCCTTGGCGTCCGGTTGCGCCAATCGCAGCGAGGTGAAGCAGCTGGCCCCGGCGATGAGCCGTCCCGCGTCGGTGCCGCGGCAAGTCGAGGCCACCGGCGCCATCTTCCGCACCGACGCGCCGCAGCGTGGTCTGTTCGACGACCGGCGCGCGCGATACGTGGGCGACATCATCACCATTGTCCTGCAGGAGACGGTGACCAGCAGCAAGCAAGCGGGCACCACGCTGACCCGCAAGGAATCCATGAACGAGTCAGTTGGAGCCGTGTCGGGCCTGCCACTGAAGTCGCTCCAGGGTCTGAGCTTTACTGGCTCCGAGAACAACTCCGCAGCCAACAGCGGCAGTTCGACACAAAGTGGCGTGTTCACCGGCACGATTGCGACCACCGTGGCTGAAGTGCTGCCCAACGGCAACCTTCTGGTCGCGGGCGACAAGGACATTCAGATCAACTCGGGAGTTCAGCACCTGCGTTTCTCTGGCATCGTCAACCCCATCAATGTGCGTCCCGACAACACCATCGCTTCAACCGCGGTCGCGAACGCACGCCTTGAGTACCGCGAAGACGGCACGCTCGGCGACAACGCCATCGTCGGTGGGCTTTTGCGCTTCTTTATCAAAGCGGCGACGCTGTTCTGAGAGGGATCACCATGACCCGCTTTCGTGTCTGCGCGCTGTTGTTGGCTGGTCTGCTGATCGGCCAAGCCGCCTCCGCCGAGCGCATCAAGGATTTGATGTCGGTGCAGGGCGTGCGCAACAACCAGTTGGTCGGCTACGGCATTGTGGTCGGCCTTGATGGCACCGGTGACCAGACCACCCAGACCCCGTTCACGATCCAGACCATCAACAGCATGCTGTCGAATCTGGGGGTGCAACTGCCACCCGGGACCAACCCACAGCTGAAAAACGTTGCCGCGGTGATGGTGACGGCGACATTGCCAGCCTATGCGCGTCCGGGTCAGCCGATCGACGTCACGGTGTCGTCGATGGGTAATGCCAAGAGCCTGCGTGGTGGCACTTTGCTGATGACGCCCCTCAAGGGTGCCGATGCTCAGGTCTACGCGGTCGCCCAAGGCAGTCTGCTGGTGCCGGGTGCCGGTGCCTCGGCCGGTGGTACCAGCACCACCATCAATCACTTGTCGGCAGGTCGTATCCCGGGTGGGGCTACGGTCGAGCGCGCAGTGCCGACGCCTTTGGGTCAAGGCGATTTCGTTCATCTGGAGTCGCAGTCGGCTGACTTCACGACCATCGCGCGCGTGATGTCGACCATCAACAGCACCTTCGGCGAGGGTGCGGCCACTGCAGTCGATGGCCGTGTCGTACGCGTGATCGCGCCGGCCGATCCGAGCCAGCGCATCGCCTTTATGTCCCGCCTCGAGAATCTGCAGGTGACGAGCGGCGAAGCCTCACCCAAGGTGGTGATGAATGCCCGAACCGGCAGCGTGGTCATGAATCAACTGGTAACGCTGGCGCCCTGCGCTGTGTCGCATGGCAATCTGACGGTGTCGGTGCAGGCGCAGCCACAGGTGAGCCAACCAGGTGCCTTGTCGGCCGGTCGAACTGCCGTCACCGAGCAAGCCACCGTAGAAATCAAGAGTGATCAGGGCAAGGTGATCAGCATGCCGGCCGCACCGTCGCTGAACGATGTGGTGCGCGCGCTCAATGCCGTCGGCGCGACTCCGCAAGATTTGCTGGGCATCCTGCAAGCGATGAAATCGGCCGGCGCTCTGCGCGCAGAACTGGAGATCATCTGATGGCCGTCCCCTCGATCAGCACTTCGGCGCCACAGGTCGACCTGCTTGATCCGCGCCAGATTAAGGCGCTCCAACGTGAGGCTGCGAGTGGGTCGCCGCAGGCGCTGCGGACCGCCGCGCAGCAATTCGAGGCGATCTTGCTGACGCAACTGCTGCAGCAGATGCACAAGCCGATGATGCCGGGCGGCATGTTCGACACGGCCGAGGCGCAACAGTGGAACAGCATCGTCGATCAGCGTATGGGCGTGCATATGGCGCAGCAGGGAGGCATCGGCCTTGCCGATGCCGTGCTTCGCCAGATTCAGGGTGGGCGCGCGGCCTTCGCCGGGTCTCAAGATGCGGCGGCGGGAGCCGTTAAATGAAGTTGTTCATAGGGGTCTGAGACATGTCCTTCGCCGGTATCACCGAGTCGGGCTTAAGCGGCATCTACGCGGCCGGGACCCAACTCGCAACTGCGAGCCACAACATCGCTGGCGCTGCCGTCGATGGTTATCACCGCCAGACGGTGGTCCTCAACACGCGACCACCGCAGCTCCAGAACGGCTTCTACGTGGGTACAGGCGTGAATGTGCAGTCGGTGCAGCGCGTCTACGACAGCTATCTGGATCAGCAGGTGCGGAACGCCAGTTCCGACAGCGGATTCCTAGACACGCTTGAGCTGCAGACTGGCCAGGTCGACCGCGCCCTGTCCAGCGACCAGGCGTCGCTATTGCCAACGGTGCAGGGGTTCTTTACGGCTTTAAGCGGGATTGCGGCCTCGCCCACTTCCACCCCGGCGCGGCAACTGGTGATTTCCAACGCCAGTGTGATGGCTGACCGGTTCGCCTCGCTGCAAGACCGCCTCAACTCCATCCGTCGCGGTGTGGAGGAGGGTATTCAGAGCGCGGTCAGTGATCTCAACTCGTATGCCGAGCAATTGGCCAAGGTCAACGATCTGATCCAGCAAACGTCCCTTGATTCACGCGGTGGCTCCTCGGCTGATCTGCTGGATCAGCGCGACGCCTTGGTCACCAAGATCGCGTCATTGGTCAATTCAAGCACTGTCTACCGTTCTGACGGTTCGGCGACGGTGTCGGTTGGGGACGGACGCTCGCTGGTCGAGGGCAACTCTGCGCGTGCCATTGGCACTTCTTTCAATCCCAATTATCCGGCCGAGCAATCCATCACGATCACGGTGGGCAGCACGACTACGTATCTGAAAGACGAGACCATTTCGAATGGCAAGATCGGCGCCTTGTTGGAGGTCCGCAACAAGACGCTCGATTACGCCGACGGCCAGCTGGGTCGCGTTGCCGTTGCCTTGACCACTGCGGTTAATGCTCAGCACGTATTGGGTTACGACCAGAATGGGGCGGCGGGTCAGCGCTTCTTCAACGACCAGACCAGCATCGGAACCGCGACACCGTCGTCGTTCAACAGCCCGAACTCGACCGCGGTTTTGAGTGCCTCCATAGTTGACGCATCAAAACTCACGGGCTTGCATTACGACATCGCTTTTGATGGCACGTCCTGGCGGATCACCAGCAGTGATGGCCGGGCCATCACGCCTACCACCACCTCGAACAGTCCTCTGACGTACGCTTTCGAGGGCGTGGAAATGGCCATTAACGGTACTGCGGTGGCGGGCGATCGGTTCGATCTGCGCCCGACCTTCGGCAAGGCTGGCGGGATGATTCTGAACGCAGACATTGTCAAGAACACGCGGCTGATCGCTGCATCCGCAAGCAGCGACCCGAAATCTACTGGCGACGGCAGGAATGCCCAAGTTATGGCGGACATCCAACGCAGCGCGACGGCGATCGGGGGCGCCAACACACTGGCTGAGGGCTATTCACAGCTGGCTTCGACGGTGGGTGTGCAGGCCGCGTCAGCCAAGACCCGCAATACCGCTCAGACTGCCTTGGTGGAGCAACTCAAGACACAGCAACAGGCCGTTTCGGGCGTCAGTCTCGACGAGGAAGCCGCCAGCCTGTTGCGCTACCAGCAGGCCTATCAAGCGTCGTCCAAGTTGCTCGCTTTGGCGGGCAAGTTGCTCGACTCCATCCTGCAGATTAATTGACCGGGCTGAATCTTCATGCGCGTTGCCACCAGTACTTTCTACGACAGCACCCGCTACGCCATTCAGTTGGCGCAATCGAAACTGATTCGGGCGCAGACCGAGATTTCTAGCAATTCCAAGCTGCAAACGGCGGCTGACAATCCCACTGATGCGGTGCAGGTGTTGCGCATCGGTCAGCTTTTGTCCGAAAACACTCAGTACCGAAATGCGAGTGGCATTGCCAAGAACCGGCTGGAACTGTCTGAGACGGCGTTGTCGCGCATGAATGACCTGGTTACCCGCGCACGCGAACTCGCAGTGCAGCTGGGCAACGGGTCTTTGAGTACCGGCGCGCGCCAAGGCATCGGGGCGGAGGCTAGCTCGTTGCTGCAGTCGATGGTGGCTCTGGCCAATACCCAAGATGCTGACGGCGCCAGGATGTTCGCGGGCAACTACACGGGTACGACGCCGGTGGTTCAGGATGGAACCGGATGGCTTTACGAGGGAGACGCTACGACGCGCCTGATCCGCGTTTCAAATACACGGCAGTTGCCGTCGGCGACTCCGGGTTCATCCATCTTTTTCAACTCTGGTCGAACGATTACCTACACCGATGGCACAAACGCTTCCGCGACGACGCAAGATTCGGTTTTCGCAGCCCTGCAGGACCTCTCGACCTTGGCGCAGACGCCGCAACCTGCCTCGGTCGGGTCTCAGGTGCAGGACATCGTCGGTCGCTTGGCGGGCTTCCAGGACAAACTTCTGACCGAGCGCTCGAATGTGGGGGCTCTGCAGAACGAAATCGATTCGGTACAGAATGGATTGGACGATTCGGATTTCTCGCTAAAGGGTTTGCAGTCGGCCTTGAAGGACACCGACCTGGCCGAGGCCATCACGCGTTTCACGCAGCAGCAGACCGTACTGCAAGCGGCGCAGCAAAGCTTTACGAAGATCCAGGGCCTGAGTTTGTTCAACTATCTTCAGTAACAGTCATATTCGAACCGTCGATAGACGGCACCCTCAAAGGGACGGTTCAAGCCGGCACCAAGCCGCGAGGAACGAAGTGATGGAAGCCACGCAGACGCGCTCGCTGGACGCTTGGATCGACCGCTTGACGCGGTCGGAGATTCCCGTCCTGCGGCGCACCGAAGAGCTGCTATCCGTGATGCGCGGTGACTTCGAGAAACTTAGCGTGCGCCAAGTAGCCGCGGTTGTGCAGAATGATCCGATGATGACGTGCCGCTTGCTGGTGCACGTCGCGCGCTCCCGCCGAAAAAGCAAGCAGCCCCACGACATCGAAACCACCGATCAGGCGCTGCTGATGATCGGCGTCGGCCGATTCATCGAGAACTTCGTGCAGGTGCCCACCATCGAATCGGTGTTGTCGGGTCAGCCTCAGGCTCTGGTCGGTGCCTTGCGGGTTGCGGTGCGTTCGCGTCGTGCCTCGCGGTATGCGACGGATTGGGCCGTTTTGCGCAACGATCTGCATGTTTTCGAGGTGGCCACGGCGGCACTGTTGTTTGACATGGCAGAGCTGCTGGCGTGGATTTATGCGCCGGACAAGGCACTCCAGTTCGATGCCATGTGTCGCGAAAATCCGGGCGCGCGCACCGCGCACTTGCAGGAAGTCTTGTTCGGGTTCAACTTCACCGATCTCAAACTGGCGCTCAACCGCCACTGGGAAGCACCCGAATACCTGATCAGCCTGATGGACGGCACGGTGACTCACCCGACACCGAGCCACCTCACGGTGCGGCTGGCCGCCGACTTTGCCCGCCATTCGGCGCGCGGTTGGGACAACCCGGCGCTCCCGGACGACCTGCATGCCATTAGCGAGCTGTTGAAAATGCCTGTTCCGGCCGTGTTGACTCGCATGAAACTTGGCGACACGTCGCTAGGGCAGGCTTGTCGTGATGCCGGTCAGACCTGAGACCGGAATGTCAATTCAAATCAGGCCGATGGCACTGTCTCGTAGTAAAGTATCACGAGCGCCGGAACCATCGAGACGTGCTGTCCGGTGCTCCAAAGCCGACTGTCCGGAAATCGTACCGCATGGATGAGAACGACGACTTTGCTGAGGATGAGGATTCACCAAGCAAGTGGCCCAAGGTCGCTGAAGCTTGGGTCAATATCCTTTCGCGTGGACAACCGCCGATCCTCAAACGCACGCAAGATGAACTGAAGCAGTTCGAGGAAACGATTTACGAGGTCCCGGTCCGGACCATCGCGACCATCGTTGAGAACGACCCCCTGATGACGCTCAACCTGATGATGGTGGTCGGCCGCTTCAATAGCAGCCGCCCGACCGAGGTCGAGACAATCGAAGAGGCGCTCTTGATGATCGGTTGCGTCAACTTCATCAAGAAGGCGATTCGCATTGACACCGTCGACGCCCTACTTGCAAAACGTCCGGAAGTCTTGTTGGGGGCGCTGCGGGCCGTGGCGCGTGCCCGCCGGGCCGGAATATTCGCAAAGGACTGGGCGCACATCCGCAATGATCGTAACGAGGGTGCGGTTATGATCGCATCACTGTTGTTCGATATCGTCGACGTCTTGGCCTGGGTTTACGCGCCTGAAAAGATGATGGAGTTTGAGGCGGTGGTGAAGGAAAATCCACGCCGCAAGATCGCTCTGTCACGCTGGATGGAGTTCGGCTTCGAGTGGGATGAACTCGAGACCAAGCTGTACAAACGTTGGCGCTTGCCAACGCTGGTCAGCGATATGATCAAGCCGCAGCGGGGGCAGCAATCGCCTAGCTCCAAGCTGGTGCATCTGGCCGCCGGGTTCTCGCGCAGGCTGTCGGAGAATCGTGATCACAAGGCGATGGTGCGCGATCTCGGAGAACTATCGGTTCTGCTGAAAATGCCTATCGGCAAGCTGCTCGAGCACCTAAAACTCGAGAACACGCCGCTCGCAGAGGCGGTGCGCGCAGCCGCCTAAGCCAGCACCCCCTCGAACGGTTGCACCCGCACCCACTCGCCGGCAGATACCCGTCCGCGATCCTGCTCCAGAACCACAAAACAGTTGGCCTCGCTCATCGAGCTGAGGATGCCCGAGCCTTGGTTGCCGGTGCTGCGCACCACCCATTCGCCATCCTGCTCGAACAGGATTCCGCGCTGGAATTCGGTGCGACCCGGGGCTTTTTTCAGCGGCGCAACACAACGCACAGTAAAACTCGGTAGCGCGCGAGGCGTGCGGCCTTGCAGGCGCAGCAGAGCTTCGCGGACAAATTGGTAAAAAGTAACCATGACGCTGACCGGGTTGCCCGGCAAGCCAAAAAACTGCGCTTCGCCGATCTGACCGTAGGCGAGTGGACGCCCGGGCTTCATCGCGATCTTCCAGAACAGCACGGTGCCCAGGCGGGCCATCACCTCGCGCGTGTAATCGGCTTCACCTACGGAGACGCCGCCTGAGGTGATGACCACGTCGGCGCGACTTGCGGCATCGCGCAGGGCGGTTTCGAGCGCGGCCGGGTCGTCGCGCACCACGCCAAGGTCGATCAGCTCGCAGCCGAGTTGGCTAAGCAGGCCATGCAGGCTGTAGCGATTGGAGTCGTGGATCTGCCCATCGCCGAGGGGCTGGCCGAGCGGCACCAGTTCGTCGCCGGTGGAGAAGAACGCTACCTTTAGGCGCCGCACCACGTCGATGTCGGCGATCCCGAGGGAGGCCAGCAGGCCAAGGTCGGCCGGCGTCAGCCCATGTCCGCCCGCGAGGGCCACCTGGCCGCGGGCGAGGTCTTCGCCTGCGC
>Ga0209400_1001929_pt1 | contig 16080 bp, 21 predicted proteins | sample M_130807_EF_Meta_FD_187313 | JGI IMG/M metagenome (GOLD analysis project Ga0209400, IMG submission 187313) | Freshwater microbial communities from Lake Montjoie, Canada to study carbon cycling - M_130807_EF_MetaG (SPAdes) (version 2) | ecosystem: Environmental > Aquatic > Freshwater > Lake... | reverse complement strand
TGCTTGCCTTAACCGTCGGCGTCGGTGGAGCATCTACGGCGCTAATCTTTGCGACGCCGTACGTGCCGACCGAATAGCCGCCCGTTTCGGCCATCTTCGCGTACACTAGCGGCTTACCGTTGCCGCCCTGAATAATAAGGCAGTCGTAGGACGTAACGCCCGCCCGTGCCGGGTCGCGGACCAGCGCCCACGTCGCTTGATAGTCGGCAAGTTGAGTAAGCCTAGTGTCACCGTACGGCCCCGAAGTTGCGGTGATCTTAGAGAACGTGGAACCGTCGTCGCTGGAGTAAAACACGTCCGACGTGCCCGACTGCCTCAATGCGGTGAATATCTTGGTCGTCCCGTCTTGGATGACCTCCGCCTCTCCCCCGCGCGTGTACGTGCTTGACAGTGACGGGTACGTGGGGGTAATGGATGCCGTGCCGTAGCGCAGGATCGGGTAACCACGAATGACGCGAAAGTTATCAAGCACCTCGCACCCGCCCGCAGGAAGGTACGGCCCCTGCAACGTGGTGTAGAGTCCCGTTACCGGATTAAGCGGGCTACATAGCTGGTAAAAGTTTCCGGTAGGCATATCTTAAATTCCCGGTTTGGGGTATTGGGCGCTTGAACCGAGGTGCCTCCCGGCCAACACGCCCAACACCCTTTACCTCACCCTACTCATCAAGCGAGTAAACGGAGACACAATCGTAATCGCGGCTTCGTCTTGTTGCTGGTTTTGGACAAAACTTAGGGCTTCGTTAAGTTCGTTTTTATACACGGCTTCCCAATAATCCTTTTTGTTGGGATCGTTGGCAACGGCCCAATATTGGCACATCTTGTAAAGAATGCACATATAGTTAGGCAGGTTGGTGGGAATGCTGTCCCCGTCGGCTAGTGTCGCGTAGCTTTTGACGTACAACCGAACGCGCGGATAACCGCCCGAGGACGTCACGCTAGGGGCCGGGTAAAGTCCAAACGTAGGCTTCGCCGTATTGCCGTTGGTGCCAGAACTAATATAGTAGTTGTACGGCTGACTCACCGACTGAATCATGCGCCACCCTTTCGATTGAGCATCGAGGTAGTCGGTAGACGTAGATTCCAGCGGGAACCAATCGCTGGGGTTCGAGCTAGTTTCCCAATACGCGCTAAAGGTCTTGTACGTTGAAACGGGTAGGTCGTACGTTGCCTGGTTTGCGGTAACCGTGATGACGGCTTCGTCGTTGCGAATCTCAATCGCGTTCATCACCGCTTGGAACGCGCGGTCAAATTCTACGCGGCCCTGCGCAGCGGTCGCTTGCGGGTAGTAGCCACCGGAGCGGAACTGGGTAATGACGTCGGTTACGGTTGCCATTACATGTATTCCTTGCTGACACGGTTGGGTGCTTCGTCGTCAATAAACGGCAACCCGTCAACCCAGACAATCTCTTCCATCGGTGCCCGCATTCCGTAAACCGTGGCGACCGACGGACCCTTGGACAATTGGCTGCGTCGGATGATCATGTCCTTCAATCGTTCGGGTTCAACTAGCTGAATGCGACCGTTGGTCATAATTGGCCACATCAACGCGCGATACATCCACTCGGGGCCACCCTTATAGCCGATCATTGTAGAACCCGCGCCGGTCCACATAATCCCAGGGTTGCCCGCGTGGAATTCAGCCATCAGTAAGGCGCACTCCGCGTAAATGTTCCCGTTTGGTCGGTGCCGGTTACGGAAACCTGCTGGGTAAATGCCGTAGTGGAGTTATCGTTTTCGTAGGTAACAATCGTGGTCCCGCCCGAAATCTGTTTGTTTAGGTTGAGCTTCAACAACTTGTTGATGTCTTGGGCAACAAACACCAATCGGAACCGCGCATACACCGCGTTTGAGTTAGACGCCGTTACCGTGACCAGTGCGGTGGAACAATTGCATTCCGCCGCCGTAAGCAAAACGTAAAACGAACCGGTCGTTCCAATTTCCACCGGGGCGTTAGTGGTCGAAACAAAAGACCCGTTATCTTTGGAGATTGTGGCGGCAAGTGCGGTCAATCCTCCGGTGATGGGGTTAGACGTTGTGGCGCTAGTGATCCAACCGCTAATCTGGTTGGCTACCCCTTGTACCGGGAATTGATAAGAGTCCGTCGCCGCCATAGCCTTAGTTTATCCTAAAGACGCTAGTTAATGGGCAGAACTCCGTCCGTGGAGTTCTGCGACCAAGGGTAAAGGTCTAAGTATTTGGTTGCGCTCGGGATAATTGGCATCTCTGGTTTCCGTTCCGCATCGAATAAAATAACCGTGATGACGGCATTCTTCAAGTCGAAGTACACTGCAATTAGGCAACATGGCTTCTGCTTCTTTGATCATCGCGTCGGTGACTTGTTTGCCGTCCCAGTAAACCGTTTTGAGGTTGGGTAGGTCCTTGAGCGGGGATAGGTCGGCAACCTGCGATCCGCCCATATACAACAACTCAAGATTCGTCAACTCCGCCAAACAATCAATGCTTATAACCGGCGTTGAAGTTATCGCTAGCTCCTTCAAGTTTTTAAAACCAGCAAGCGGCGATAAATCCGTAACGCTTGTTCCAGATATGCTAAGGGACGTCAGTCCAGTTAGCGGGGCAAGCGCCAAAATATCGGTAATCTCTTCGCAGTGAACCGCAAGGTGACGTAGCTTTGGAATGGTCGCGAATACCGATAGGTCCGTAACCGAACTCAATTCCAGCGTCACGCCGCCCAATTCGGGCATACCGGCCAACGCTGAAACGTCCCAGATGTCTTTGGCATAGATTTCAATCCCTTTGAGATTTTTGAGGGATGCAAGCGGGGCCAAGTCGTGACACAACACGCCACCCAGATACAGCCCATCCACATTGACGCACTTAGCAAGCGGGGATATGTCGGTTACCGGTAAATGCCAAAGCGCCAATAACCTGCTCTGAAGGATATCTTCCCACGATTCAGCGTGGCTCTGCTTGATGATTTCCGCTTTGACTTCTTCGTATGTCAAGCTTGATTCTGCTCCTCTTCACTGATTTCTTTTTCGGGTTCCGGGAAAAACTTTTGAATCAATTGGTTGATAGCAACCGCCGCCATACGCGCCCCGTCCACGTTGTACGCATACGGGTAATCAATTCGGGCGAGGTATTCGTCTCGTACCGTAACCAGCAAAGACTTAGGAATCAATGCACAAAGTTCGTCGGGTTCGGTTTTCTCTTCAATTAACGTGTCTTCCAACATACTCCCCTATTCTAACGCAAAAGCGCCACGAGCATACACCCGTGGCGCTTTCCTTATTGTCTAGCCTTAGACCGGACTCAAAAGGACGTTGATGACCGCGCCGGTAATGGCACCGACCGTACTGCCCCATTTGGCCGACAGTCGATCTCCCGCCGCCATCGTGACCGTTGCGATGGTGCTGGACACCGTACCCGCCACAACCGTGTTAGCGACGCCCGAGAACGTGATAACACCGGTAAGAACCGAAGTTCCCGCGCCGGGAGCGGTGGTGCCCGTGTCCTTAACGATGTCCACGGTAGGAGTCGTCGTGGACGAAGCGTAGACCGAAACGGCCTTAACTCGAAACGCACGAGTCGCAAGGAAGAACGGGTAGGACGTGCCGGTAACCGGGGCAGAGCCAGACAAGAACTGTTGCCAACCAACGCTAAAGAGACCCGCCGTGCCAGCAACAAGCACTTCGCCGGGAGTACCCGTTGAAACCGCCGCACCGGGCACGAGGTTAACGTTACCGCCGCCGTTTGTACCGCCCGCACCGTCCGCCGCCGTGATCGTGACACTGGCACCGGTACCGGCACCCGTAGCACCTGCGGTAATGGCAACCGCTCCACCGACGCCGGAAGCGCCACCGGCACCACCGACTACCGAAGAAGCACCGCCCGCACCGGTACCGATACCCGCGCCACCCGTTTGAGAAGCCGCGCCACCCGTACCGTTGGTTGAAGCCGCCGCGCCACCACGCTGGATAGCCGCGCCACCGTTACCGGTCGCACCTGCACCCGACGCACCACCGATAAGCGATGCCGTAGCGCCCGCGCCGGTTCCGTTACCTGCACCACCCGTAACCGAGATGGTCCCGCCCGCCGTGTTGGTCGTCGTAGCTGCCAAACCAGCAAGGGGGAACGTTGCCGAGTCACCGGTAATCGCACCGGCGGTAACCGAACCAAAGTCCACACCCGCCGTCGTCACCGTTAGCTGAGGCGTACCCGTTGAGTCGTTAAATCCCCAGGAGGCGTAGTCTGCACTTGCATATACGCCCGCCTTGAGGACGTCTGCGCCGGGGCCGTAAGGCCCCCCGAGAACTGTTCCGTAGATATTCCTAGTTGCGCCAGATGCCATTGTTACGCTCCCGCAGAGTAGACGATGCCGTTACCGAGCGTCGGCTGATTTCGCCAAAGTCGGGAGGCCGAGTGCTTCATAACTTGTCGGTCCTTGTCGGCCCACACGTCGGTAGACAATCCGCCGCGCTTAATTGAAAGCATCGGGTTGTTCTCCTTATCCGTGGAAACAATCATCCAAGCCGTGTCCGAACCACCGTATTGAGCCGCAAAGAGCGGGTTTACGATGATGTTGCGAACCTGGCTACCGACGTAGTTCAAGTCGTTGTTGTTGGTAAAGGCAATCTGCGAAGACCGCACGATACGGTGAGCCTGATCCGACAATGCCGGAGGGACCAAAAGGTCAACCGTCATCGTGTTCATGTAAGGCATACCGCCCGAGTATTCCGGCTGAATCTGCAACTGCGCAATCGCGGCGGCAAGAGACGTCGGGTTAAGTCCCAAGTTGGAACCGGACAGGATGTTGGAGAACGTACCGTTGAGGATCGGGTGACCGACGTTGGCGAACGAAACGCCGTCAATTGAGGTAAACCCGGAGTTCGTGGCAAGGTTGAGGAACGAAGCGCAGTCGTACTCGTAAGCCTTTTCGACCGCCATCGCGAGGTCCTTGGCTCGCTGCTTCATCAACTGGTAATAGTCGGCTTCCTCCGTTTCGTTGGAGAGTGACCAACCCATCGCGTACTTCTGGAAGGTCGTCGTCTTTCGGAACGGGACCTGGAAGTCCTGGAAGTTGATGCCCGCCGCTTCATCAAGCTGGGTAGCTACCTGGAAACCGCCAGCGGCGAGAATCTTGTAGTAGTATTCCTTGCTCGTGGCAGGGCTGACATACTGAGCCGAGACCAGCTTGACATCCTTAGTTGCCATGCTGATAACCTTGTCGAGACCGCTGTGAAGCAGGTCAGGGGCGACTGATTGAATCCTTGCCATTAGACGTCACTTCCCGAACGAAGAGTTGCAATTTCCTTAACCCACATAGGAGCGAACGTTGCCGTATCGCTGTAGCCGCTGTACTTCGCAACCGCGAGCAGACCGCCCGTGTCGCTGTTTTGGCCGAGTAGCGCGTAGCACGTACCCACGCCCGTAGTCGCGTTTGCACCGTAACCGGTCACGCGCACAACTTGGAAATGTTCGCCAATAAAGTTGTTGGCGTAGCTGGTGTAAGTCGAAACCGGAGCCGCCGAAGAAGTGGCACCGATAAGACGAAGACAGATTTGGAGGTTGCCGTCAAAAATTGCAACCGGAATGGTCGTGCGGTTGAAACCAGAACTAGAATCAATGCCGGACGCGTTGGTCACGATGCTGTCAAGGCAAACGCCGTAAAGCTTGTCCGAAGCGGAGAACGCCGAAGAGGTAGTAACCTGTCCCGCCGTGCCGGGTGCCGCCGGAGCCGCAAGAGCCTGAGAAATAACGCCAGTAGCTGCGTTAATGGTAACGAGGTCACCGTAGTTGAAATACTTTGACGCTCCAACTGCGATGTCAATTTGGTTAAAGGTCGCGCTGCCCGAGGAAGGGGCAAGTCCAATAAATCCGAACGTGAATTGGGATGGTGCCGGGGTTGCCATAGAGATATCCTTGTCTTCGCTACCCAGGCACGGTTCACGGTTACCTTATTATAACCCACAATAAAGCCGTTTTCAAGGGTTACAAGAAAACGGCTTTAATTTGCGTCCGGTTATTGGTTAACTCGGCTGTAGTTTGGGTGTGCTAGTCTACTTGTTCGTACTCCCCGGTGAAGTCAGCGGCGGAAATTGGGACTTCCGAGTCCTCAAAACCTTCGGTCGTCAACTTGCCACCACCGGTCCGGTTGCTGATATTTAGCTTTGCTTCAATGTCACGGTTGAAGTGCCGCTTGGTGAGGTACTGATCGTGTTGGTCGGCGACCTGCGCTTCGTGTCCCGCTTGCGGGATCGTAGCGGTAATGGTGTTTTCGCCGGATTCAACTTGGTATCCGAGTTCGCTAAGGATGCGCATACGGGCCGCGTCATCCTGAGCGTTGCCGCTGTACGGTTCAATAAGGACGCGTTTGTCGCCTTGCGTTGGTCCGCTGTAGCTGGTTTGCGCTGCGTTGCGTCGAAGTCCCGCGTAGTCCACTCCGTCGATGACACCCGCCGCGATCTTAGCCGCCGTATCTTCTTGGGCCGCAAGGACCTGATTACGCTTGATGCGTCCGGTTCGTGTTTGTCGCATTACTTACCTCCCTTCTTGCCAGCGTTGGCGCGGAACTCTTGGGCTTCCTTTCCGGTGAGTCCCAGCGTTTGAATCATCATCGCCACCGAATCGTTAGCCGGGGCCGGTGCATAACCGTCGCCGCCCGCAATGTCGGTAGGTCGGGTACCACGCTTGGACTCCCGCGCCTTTCGGCTTTCGTTTTCGAGGTACCCGCGCAAAACGTTTTCCGCTCTGGCATCAACCCCGTGAAACGTGTCCACGTTCCAATCCTTTGTCAATTCGTTGGCCGTAGCTCGAACCGATTCGTCTAGGTCACCCGCAACGCGAGCAAAGAAATCTTCTCGCACACGGGGCAAGATTCGCGCGTCTTGTTCGGCTTTGTACTGCTCAAACATTTGGCGCATTTCCGCCGTAACCTTGCCGCCTACTTCATTGACAATTGGGGCTTTCCAGTCGGTGTAGTCGTCTTCGGATTCCAGGTCCCCTGCCGGGGCCGGTTCAAACTTTCCTTTAAGTTCTTGAACTTGGCCGAGTAGGGTTTCGGCAAATTCCCTAAACTGATCCGCACGAACATACTCGGGTGTTGGGTCCGCATCGGGTTCTACTTCCGTTTCCTCAACGCCGTCTAAATCTAGATCGTCGTTAAAATCATCAATGTTGTCGTTCATATATTAACCTCCCAGTTAACTATTCGTTCCTGTCTATTTGACGAGCTTTGACTAGCAGAGCCTCCGGGTACAACGGACCCGCAAACTCGGTTAGCAAATTGGTTTTTCCCTGGGTGCGGTAAATCGAGGGGACGTCATCTTCCCCCATCAAGTTATTCAGGTAGTCCGCCCGAAGGTCCCGAAAGTGGGCTATCACCACCGCCCCCCATGCCGGACTCGCTAAAAGCCGCCGCATCTCCGTTTGCATCAATTGATCCATCGTTCTCTCCTTGGGGTTCGTCGTCGGGCATCTGCCCTAGTTGGTGGCCTAACTGTAATGCCTGTTGTTGCGCCGCAACCTTTTGCGCAGCTTCGGCCAAAATGTTCTCCACCGGAATGCCGTTGGCTTTGCACAACTCAACAAACTGGTTTAGCTTGGTAACGATGTCTTTTTGTAGCGTCTTGGCACTCATCGGAAGGTCCATGCCCTCAATAAACGCAATTTCCACTTTTTGCGGGTCTAGCGTAGACGCCGGGTTTTGGGCCATTGCGCCCAACGTTTGAAGCTTTTGAAGCAACGCGTTTTGGGACGACGCACTCATTGCCGTTGCCTTGAACCGGTACTGGCTAGCTTTAAAGGAATCGTCCTCTAACGGGATAAGGTTGCCGTACCGTTTCTTGAACACGTCAAAGTGCGCGATCAAGTATTCGTACATGATCTGCCACATGTCCACCATGCTCTCGGTCGCCACTTCAAGGTACTGGTCCTGCTTTTGGCTATCCGCAGCCACCATTGCACGCACTGTCGTGGCCTTGGTATTGGGAGATAGCTCCTGAGACGATGCGACTCGCGAAATACCAATAGCGCCATCAATCCACGGTTCAATTAACTGGATAAGTTGCACGAGTCCCGCGAAGTTGAAGTCAATCCGCACCTGCTGAATGCTAGACCCAGACGATAGCGGGATGATTTTGCCGGGAGCGTAACTAATCGCTTTGCCGCCCGATAGCCCACCAATAACGAACGTGAGGGGCATAGACGTGGACAATGTGCCGTGGACGCCCGCGCTAAGCAAGTCGTTGACCATCTGGCACATGCCTTGGATAAGTTGGGCTACGGAGTCGTTGCCAAAGATGCGTTTTTCGGTTCGAACAAACCGGGTCACCGCATACGGCACCCGCGAATAGTTCCATTCTTCAATGCGCAGAATTTTTTGCGTGTCGTAAGCGAGCAACACCGAATACTTCCGCCACTTACCGTTAACTTTTTCGGTAGTAATCAAATCCCATTCGGTAATAATGCCATCTTCGGGCGACACATCCGTTGTATCCGAACTCTTATCGTATTGGCTATCGGTATTGTTGGGGGGCGGAGGCGCGTCATCGGCCATCGCCTCAATGCTTATTTCCGGGTCAATGTATTCGCCGTCCTTGATCTTCTCTTCAATGACGTAGGCCATTTCCCACGTTCGATGCCCGCACGTCTTGGCCCGTTTCAGGGTTTCGGCGGCGATAGGGTAAGCCATGAAGTTTTGCGGGTCGGTCCAGTCAAACTGCAAACCGCCGTCAAACTCGTTGCCCTCGTCTACGGTCATCACGCATCGCAGAATTCCAATATTGGATAACGCACCTACCCGAAGCGACTGCGAATAGTTGTTGGAAAAATCGTTCTCGGTGGCCATTGTCATTAGCGAGGTTTCGATGTCCGATACGTTGTCTCCCGTAGGGGTATCGTCCATGACCTGCACGTACGGTTCCACCGACGTACACGCGACCAGCGTAGACCCAACTAACCGGTCAATCTTGGTTCGCTGGGTCGGCACCGCGTACGGCGGCATTCCTTCAACAAGGATCATGCCCGTAGCCGACGAGTCCACAAAGTAAAGCCGTTCGTTCTGTCGCCACCGCCCCGACAAGGTGCTTTTGGCATCTTCCACCGCGTCAACCTCTTGACACAGACGCGTTGCCATCTTCTTTAGGGTAGCGGGGGTGATTCCGGGGGGTAGTTGGTACATCAGACGCTCTCGGTTTCGGGCTTACGCATGTTAAAGAAAAACTCTCGGGACTCTTCCAGCTCTAAATCGGACCCGTCTCCATCGTAAATCGTAATGCAGTTTTCTACGGGCCAATCCGGTTCCTTGCCGTAGATTCGCAATTCCATGTTTTCGGGTAAGGTTTCGACGTCTCGGTGATCAAGGAACAGACCGTCGGCTTCGTCGTTAACAAACACAAACGAGCTAACGGGCACGTCGTAGTGCGAAGAGCGCCACACGTAGCCTAAAGTGTGCCGGTAGGTGGACGCAACAGACTTAACGGCACTGGTCGGAAGGATAACGCCGCTAGCCGTTTTTAATTTGTAGCATGGATACAGAATCATCACCGACGTAGCCGAACGCCGTCTTTCTTTGTGGCTCAGCTTCTGCCAATTCGGACAGGGCAGCGAAATATTCGTCATCGTTGTTATCGTCGTTTTCCCCATTCGTTTCATTATCCCCCAAATTCAACGTGATTCGGTTGTGTGACTCCAATTCAAAGAGGTTTCCAAGGTTAAGACCGTCTATTGACCACACCAAAGCGTCAATATTGTTGGGCGATTTTCCGTTAACGCGCGGGTCCCAGTTAAGTTGTTGGTGTTCCAGTGCCCGCAATTCGCCGCAATGGTGGATACGCCCCACTTTGTAAAGCATGGAGGTGGGTTTAGCTCGTGCCGCTTTGTCGCCACGCTTAAACGGCGATAGTTGTACGTTGTACTTCTTGCCTGGGTACATCACGTCAAACATCTGCTTGACGACTTCGCCGCCGCCGTAGGCTTCCACGATAATGACGTCGGCCTCAAATATCTCGTACAACTCCGCCGCCATTTTGATGAACGATTCGGCCTTAGATTGACACGTTCCGTCAAACAAAACGTACACTTGCCCTTGAGTGTCTACGCCGGATACGATGATGCCGCACTTATCGAGGGTCTTTTCGGGGTTTTTTCTAGCATCGGGATCCGCAAACGTCGGGTCAATTCCGATAGAAATACGCACCATGTCCGCTGGTGGCTTAAATACCTTTTGGCCGTCTGCGTTACGGAATAGGCACGGTGGCAACTTAAACCCCTCCCAAGTGTGGTCAGCAATTTCCCACAAAGCACCTTCCTTAGCCGCCGCTGCCCACATGCCCTCCAATAGCCGTAAACGGTCGGTTTCGTCTAGGGCTTCAAGGTTGGCAAGGTAATCCGGGTCACCCTCCATCAATATTTTGTTATCGTGGATTTTGGCTGGGATAAACGTGATGGACTTTGACTTAGGCGTACCCTCTGGCACCCATTGAATCACCCCCTTACTTCGCATGAAGTGCAAGACCTCGTTAGGTTTGGCCCCGTAGTTAGGGTGTAGGGGGTCTACCCACGGGCCAAATAGCTCATAGACCCAGCTATCAGGGTCAGGGTTAAAGGTAAGCCGTACGCAGGGCTTGACGCCACACACTGACCGGTTTCGGGATAGCATGTACCAAAACTGCTTGGACGTAAAGTGCGTCGCCTCATCAAACGCTAGGTAGCAAATCTGCGTTCCTTGCCATTTGAGGACGTCGGCGTCGTATTGGATAGCCGCAAACGTGATAGACGCGCCCGACGGGAAAGACCATTCTAGGGTGGTTTCCTTTGGCTTGCCTCGCACTTGCGGATAAATGATTAAGGACGTGTCCCACAAACCGCCCTCCTTACGAATCTGCTCGCTATCCCGGCGAAGGACAACGCCACCAAAACCGGGATTATTAAGGTGTTTTATCGGTTGCAGAAGTACCGCGTACGTGTTGTGGGTAACAATAAAATCGTCAGTAATGTAAAGATGGTTGGGATTGTCCACCGCAATACACTTCCCATCTTCCACCACCGTAGGCTCAATGCTTACAATACGATTGTCTGCCCATAAATCACCGGTAGACCCAGAGCCAACGCCGGTCCGGTCCTTCAATCGTTCGTGCTTTCGGGGAAGGGTGAATAACCGTTTCATGTTGTTGCCGCGAACGTAAATGCGATACGACGGGCGGTGAACAACGTCGCCAATCTTGGGTTCCTCCTTAATGTGAATGGTGGCAGTGTAACCAAGCGAACGAAGGACCCATTGAACATCTTCCGCTAACACCTTGGATGCCGTTGAATATTCCACATGGCCGCGTTCATCTACGTATCCGTCCGTGTCCATCAACCCGTTAATGAGCGCGTACCGATCCTCAATGGTGGCAACCTTGTACCGTTGTGGGATAAACCGATTCCAAGAGTGCGTACCCATCAAACCTACGCGCTGTAGCATTACTTGGGCTGACTCCTTTGGGCTTTTGTGCCGCCGTACAATTCCGTGGCGGATGGAATCCTCTTTGCTGGTGACCAGCAAATCCATTGGATCAAGTTCCGCTGCAATCTTATCAACGATGTATTCGTCCGGCTTGGACCATGACACCGTGTCGTGGCTAATAGACCCGTCTCCAATCAATACGCCAACCGTATATGGCGGCAACGTAGGCCACCGCCCCGGAACACACGTTAATACGCACGGAGACGTAAGCGGCACCGCCAACGCGTCGCCTTCGTTAAACATCTCCAGTAGCTGGGTAGTCGTGACCACGGAATAGCGTTGGAAATACCGAAAATTCCATTCGTCGGTTGGACTCATGTTTTCGGGTACCGGTCCTACCGCAACCTTGCGCCGCTTCCTAACCGACGCGTTTCGAACTCCCCACAAATGGTCGTGCCCAACTTCTACCGATGCGCCATCCGAAAACGTAACGCGGTAAAATTGCTGGTTCTTGGGAAAATGGGTTGCGATTACCGTTGCAACCGTTCCGTCTGGGTTAGTTACTTGGTCGCCTACGTTGACGTCGCCCAACAACTTAAACCCTTTGGGAGTTAACACTTTGGTCTCCATTGACTCATTATACCAGGGTGCATCACGCGGAGGAACCCGTCCGCACTTGCCTCCACCTGCCGCCCCGCCATATCCTACAATATCACAAGTAGCATTTATAAACTGTTCTTGCGGGCCGGGTTGGGCTTTGAGTCCTTCAACCTCTTCGATTGGCGGCTTTACCCCCTTAATTTTAGCCGCGCGTATCAACGCCATGCGTCGCTCGTCAACTACCGGCTTAGCTTTACCGAACATCAATCCTCGTTAAGTTCCGCCGCGTCAATCTCTTCGGCGGTAATGCCTTCCTGGGCAAGCGCTAGGGCCAGTTCTTCGGGTTCGGCTTCGTAAAGGTCTTTGCCGTTAACGGTGATGTTGACGTTCTCGGTCGGTTTGCCCAGTCCCCGTTCCAACAACATTTTAATGGTTTCTCGGTCGGGTGGCTTCTGGTAAATCTTGCCCTCATCGCCTTCCACCGACACGCCTAGCGCAAGGCCAAACGCCGCGTCTACCAGTTCATCCATGCGTCCGATGATCCGCTCTTCCAGTTGACGCGTCGCAATTCGCTTTTGGGTCACGGGGGAAAGGTATGGGGACGGATACATCACCGGAGCAATAGGGGTTCCACCCGGCACCACGTCTTTAATGCCTAACGGGTCTTCGGTCTTAACGTCGGCTTCCGTCTCAATTTTCTTTCTGCCCTTTTGCGCAGCCCACTTGTTCATAGGCTTTCTCGTAGTCTTGCTCGGCATATAGCAAGTTTACCGCGAGTTTTGGGTAAAGAAAAGCCCCGTCCCTTGTTGTAATCAGGATCGGGGCCGTATTCTTACTGCGCGGTCACTTGACTGACCTCAAGTGTAATTCGACCGTACAGTGTTTGGTAAGCGTTGGCGCACTTACCGACGGTGTTCACTAAAGGACCACACTCAGGCCCCGCCCGTAGCTCTCCTACGGTTCTATTCCGTGGTTATTATACACCAACTCTAAACCCTGTCGCCCTCACCCGGCAAGATTCTACGTTTCCCGTGTCCCGGCTTCCACTTGCGTGACAGTCGTTCTTTTAGGTCCCGTTGCAGCTCAATGCGGATATGCCGCAACGCCGCGCGGTAGTAGTCCAAAGAGTCGGTATCCCAGTCGGTCGTGGACATAAACCCGTCCGGGTGCCTAATCGTGCCGGGGTGGAGTTTGAATTGGACCTTGGGAATCACGGGTTTACCTGCTTAATATGCAGAGATGCCGCCTAACCTTATCGTCGCGCAAGATTTCCGAGGGGAACGGATGTAGCGCGGGACCGAGAACGGGGAAAGAGAGACCCGCAGGTTGGCGGCAAGTTGTTAAGTCGTTAGACCGTTTCTAGACGATCTGTGAAGTGTAGCTGATTTTGCCGTCGGTAAAACCCATGATGATCTCAATGGCGGCTTTGAACTTGAGGAAGTCGGCAAGGTTGACGTCTCGCGCATAAATGCACGGCGACCAAAACGACGTGATCTTTGCAAAGATACGAATGTGATGGGTCGGGTTCAGGTTGGACATAAGGTTAGCTTGCCCTCTGCATCCTGAGTGACTTAACGCTATCCGGCGTCGGATGCTCCTTGCTCAACTCTTCGCCCAATTCAGTCAATTCGAACGCGTTTAGCACATCCTCCGACGGTTTGACGTGTCCACTATCAACCAACGAGAACAAAGAGTTCCGCGCGGCCTCTCGGAGGACGCGGTTGAGAGTTGCGATTTCGGGCAAAGTTAACGGTTTTTCGGCCATTCCCAACGCCCGGATAACGTTGATTTTTGCGTTGTTGATAGGTGCGCTCATTGCTGGTTTTCCTCCGTGTCAATGCCGAGAAGTTCCGTCAAGATTTCCGCCAACAATTCCTTTCGTCGGTTACGCTCGGCGGTCTTAGGGTCGCTTACCTCAAATGTCGTGACGTCCGCCGGGACGTGGATTGTAAACCCAGCGCCGGTAGTGGTGGTTTCAACGGTTACCGGTTCTTCGTCCGGGAATGCGCCAATAGCAGATCGTACAAACCCTAGGACCATGCCAGCGGTAACACCTTGGCGAACTATTTCGTTCTGCCCGCCCTGATTGTTTGGCCACACCTTAGACCAGCACCAATTGCCATCAACCGTTTCGGGTTGAACCGTTTGGACTTCACCCAACTTTGACGCCCGCTCCCACACCTTAGCAGAAAGCTTTGGGCCAATTTCCGTTACGGGGTGAGACTTGTAGTCGCCGACGTATTGTCGGACGTAGTTAACGACGTCGGCAAGGTCGGAATACACGGCGTTGGTGATCGTCTGGGTGTTCGGCAACGGCCAACTTTCAACCCAACCCACAAACCACGTACCGGGTTCCGTTCCCGCTTTAATGGTCAATTCCCGGTTGGCGATTTTGGCTGAACGCCATGCTTCGGTTGGGTTTAGCTTTGGCTCCACTTCTACCGGCTCTTCGTCCTCCGCCCCGTCGTCTTCGTCTTCCTGGGTGCCAGTGATGTAGATCACGCCACCACCCTTCAAAAGCTCAGTCCAGTCCGGTTCGCCGTATTCCACGGAGTCGTCTTCGTTTTGGAAAATGACGCGACCGCCGCTAACTTCCTCCGACCATGCTTCCTCCGTTGCGTCATACCCGGACGTCTCCAACTCGCACCAGTCCTTCGCAAGCGTAACGCTCAAGAACCGTTGAATGTCCGAAAATTCACCGCCGGTGTAAATAACCGAAGCGCAGTAAAGGGGGGTTCTGCGTACGTGGCCGGTCGTGTCCTTTGTTTCGGGTGCAAGGTTAACAACTGCCCGAAGTTGCCCATCCGCAAACCCCTCAAGCGTGTGTCCCTGTTCAATCCACTGTAAACCTTTCTGTTCTTGAGCCATTTCCTGAGCCATTTCCTGAGCCATCTATTTGTCTCCTGTCTTGCCGTGCCACGCCGCGACAACCGGTTCCGCCCAGTTTTTAGCCGCTTGAATTGACGAGAATCGGAACGTCATTAAGTCTTCCGCCCACGGGGTTCGAACGAGAACTACGCACCGTCCGCCCGCAGACTCTTGGATCGTAACTACCCGCATGCCGTCGCTAAGCTTGCCGGTTGTGATGTCGTGTTTGGTGGTCCAAGTGATTACGGGTTGGTCCGCGCGTGTACCCATAGGCTTCTATTCTTTGCCGGTAACAGTCGTGCTTGCCGTCTCACCGGTAACCGTAACATCGGTCGTATCTTCCCGGTGGTTGGGGTCCATGAACGACAGGAACACGGCAATAACGCCCGCAAGTGCTACCTGTTGCTGAGGGTTAAGGATGTTGTAAGCAACGAGCAACCCGAGAATGGCAGCTACGGCGGCACTGACGCTCTTCGGTGTGATGACAAGGTGGAGGGGCTTGTTTGGCTTCATAAGTGTCCCTAAAGTGTACCGCGCCTACGTGTTGTACCCACCCTTAGACGTCCGGTCTGCCACCTCGTACGCGTGGACAATGCCGGGGTACAGCCAGACAATATCCCTGCGTAACCTGCCCGCGATGATGACGTCGGTCGGTTCGTCAAACTCAATCGTGCCCATGTCGGGGGTGTAGGTTAGGGCGTTGGTCATTGTTTTTCCCCCTCAATCCCGGCCATCCACATCAACCCATCCAATTCTACGGCGGCACGGGTAACCGCAGACTCCGACGCAAGACCGTAAAACGCTTTTCTGCGGGCTTCCATTAATTCGTAAATGTCCGGCGAAGGGGTGTTGGCCCTGATATCTTTGCCCCGAACTGCGCACAACTCGTAATTGTCCGCCGTAAGGCTGTAAGGTGCGTGATAGGTCATGCCGCCACCCGACGTGCCACCATACACGACGCGGCACACGGTTTTGTATACTTCGGGCGGTTTAGGTTGGCTCATTGTCTTTCTCTTCCCCCACTATCCCCAATCGGTTTTCAACCTCTACCCCTCAATGCTTCTCTTCAAGCTTTTGTTTAATCCAGCTCAAGTCAGATTTAATTGCAATTAATGATTCCGCAACGGTTCTTAACTCTGTTTGTTGTGCCGCCGCTTGAGCTTTAATGGCCGACATGTCGCCGTCTAGCCGCTGCACCGTAA